>OBLV0100000020.1_pt1 | contig 128083 bp, 101 predicted proteins | sample 1520071 | NCBI WGS metagenome assembly OBLV01 (sample SAMEA3888446, study PRJEB22518) | metagenome | reverse complement strand
CCCGGAGGCGTTGCGGGATTTGTCAATCAGCCTGAACAACGTTGCCGGCATCGATGAGGCGTTGGGGGAGCTGGCGGTGGCGCGGGCCGGCTACGCCCGGTCCCTGGGGCTTCGGGAGCGGTTAGCGGAGCAGTTGGGGACCCCGGAGGCGTTGCGGGATTTGTCAATCAGCCTGAACAACGTCGCCAGAGCCGAAGCCGGAGGAAAGCCCCGAGGATGGCGTGCATGGGTTCGCCGGTTTCTCCGACGGTGACCGGGCCGTCTTCCGATCAGGAGGTGACGCTTCGTCGTGCCGCATTGACTCGTTCCCGCAACTCTGCCACTGGGCGCTCCGTCGCCCATGGTTCGAGCAGCTCGTCGGTGAGCTGGTAGAGGCGGCGGCGCCCGTTGTAGGACAGCAGGTCGAAGTGGTCGACCGCGGCTTGGGCTCGCTCGCAGGCCATGGTTGGCTCGCCGATAACAGCGTAGGTGACGGCCAGGGAGACCAACCGACGGGCCTTGTCGGGGGTGGCAGGTAGGCAGCAGTCTTCGTACCATCGGATGCTGTTTTGTAGCAGGTCGGGACGGCCGAGGTTGCGGTAGCTCTCTGCTCGGGCGAAGGTCAGCGACTCAGGGCCGCGGCGCTGCACCCAGTAGATGGTGTCCGCACCGGATTGGTCGCGGACGGTGAGCAGCCGCTCGGCCTCCTCAAGCTGCGCCAAGCAATACAGCTCCTCCCCGGCTGCGCTGTGCGCGGTCGCGCGGTACTCCGCAGCCAGCGAGCCGAGCCCCGGCGGCACCTGCCACGGCACCTCAGGAACAGCAGCCAGTATGTTGATAGCCTCCCTCGGTTGGTCGAACAAACAGGCAATGTTACCCCTACGGATGCTCGTGAAGGTCACGAGCTGCCAGTCGCCCGCCTCCTGCGCCCAGGCACTGGCTTGGTCGGTCCAGTACCGGGCGGTGCGCGGGTTACCGACGCCCTGATGCAGCCAGCCGGCGTACTCGGCGTACTCAGCCTGTACGCCCCGCAACGACGAGGCCGCCGGCCGCCGCGCCTGCCGGGACAACCGGTCCAGCACCCCGACCTGCGTCACCACGACACCTAGCCGATCACCGGGATGCACCAGAAAATCTTTGGCCTTGTGCTCGGCCAGTAGCCGCCGGAAGTAGCCGGCAACCTCCTCATCCGCCCGGCGCGGCTCGTCCAGCGCGCGGGTCAACCGGTCGACCTCATCAGGAGCTAGGGCACCGGCCGCGGCAACCACGGCCATGCCGCTGTTGAGGAACGCTCGGCGGCTGAGCTTCATGTACTCGACGGTACCCGCCGGCGTCAGGTAGGGCACCAACACCATGTCCCCAGCCAGCACCGGCGAGATCGCGTTGGTGGCCAGGTCAACGACCGCCTGCCGCGTCTCCCGACTGACCTGCCGCGCCGCCATACGGTTGGCGTCGGCAAACTCCCACAGCCGCAGCAAAGCATCCTCGGCGCCCAACACCCGGTCACAAAACTCCGCCAACCGCCGGTCGGTCGGCAACCGAGCACCAGCCTCCACGAGCGACAGGTACCCGCGATCCGTGGCATACCCCTCACCACGCAGCAAACCAGCCAACGCATCCAGCGAACGCTCCCCGCGCCGCAACCGCAACTCCGCACCAAACAAATGCGCGGGCGAAGCGTACGGCGTCAATGTTCGAGGTTTCTGGGCCACCGCATGATCCTCCCTCATCGACTGCGCCCGTGATGTTGCCACGACCACTCGACAACATCCGCTGTTCCTCGTCGAAGAGGGAGTGGGCGGACCTCACTCCACGTCCGGGGCGATCTCGGCACGCTCGGGACATTTCTGACAGTGGTGGCCATGTCGCGCTCCTAGTCGTAGAGGGTTATACGGCGACCACGGTTACGACGCCGTCCAGACCCTTGAAGTCCTCGGCATTGCGGGTGTACAGCGGAAGGATCTTGGAAGGCCTCGCTTGCGTCTCGCCCTCGCGCCACGCCGTGGACCCGGACACCACGAGACGGCTCACCCAGGCTCAGCTACGAGAGCCAAAATTCAGACGGCGATGTCGAGAACCTGTGACTGGCTCCGTCCCCGCGGTGAAGTGACCACAATGGGTCGCACCAGCACCGAGGGAGAAACACGATGGCTAAGTACTTGCTGCTCAAGCACTACCGCGGCGCTCCGGCTTCGGTCAACGACGTACCCATGGAGAAGTGGACGCCGGAGGAGATCTCGGCGCACGTGCAGTACATGCAGGACTTCGCGGCCCGGCTGGAGGGGACCGGCGAGTTCGTCGACAGTCAGGCGCTTGCCCCCGAGGGGACGTTCGTCCGGTACGACGGTGAGGGGCGCCCGCCGGTCACCGACGGCCCGTTCGCCGAGACCAAGGACCTCATCGCCGGCTGGATGGTGATCGACGTCGACAGCTACGAGCGCGCCATCGAGCTGGCCGGGGAGCTGTCGGCCGCCCCTGGGGCGGGCGGGAAGCCGATCCACGAGTGGCTCGAGGTGCGCCCGTTCCTGGCCTGCCACCCAACCATCACGCAGTGAGCTCTGGAGATGAATGAGGCCCTGCTCCGGAGCCTCACGCCGAGCGTGCTCGGGATCCTCGTCCGCCGCGGAGCCGACTTCGCGGCGGCCGAGGACGCCGTGCAGGACGCGCTGATCGAGGCGGTCCGCGTCTGGTCGGCCGACCCGCCGCGGGACCCGAAGGGCTGGCTGGTCACCGTGGCCTGGCGCCGGTTCCTCGACGCGACCCGGGCGGAGGTCGCCCGCCGCCGGCGTGAGGACCTCCTCGACGAGGAGCCGGCGCCCGGGCCCGCGCCCGCGGTGGACGACACGCTCCAGCTCTACTTCCTGTGCGCCCACCCGTCGCTGACGCCGTCGTCCGCGGTCGCGCTCACGCTGCGCGCCGTCGGCGGGCTGACCACCCGCCAGATCGCCCAGGCCTACCTGGTGCCCGAGGCGACCATGGCGCAGCGCATCAGCCGTGCCAAGCGCACCGTCTCCGGCGTGCGGTTCGACCAGCCCGGCGACGTCGCCACCGTGCTGCGCGTCCTCTACCTGGTCTTCAACGAGGGCTACTCCGGCGACGTCGACCTCGCCGCCGAGGCCATCCGGCTCACCCGGCAGCTCGCGGCGGCGATCGACCACCCCGAGGTGGCGGGGCTGCTCGCCCTCATGCTGCTCCACCACGCCCGGCGCGCCACCCGGACCGCACCCGACGGCAGCCTGGTGCCGCTCGCCGAGCAGGACCGCGGCCGGTGGGACACTGAGTCGATCGCCGAGGGCGTGGAGATCCTGCAGGCGGCCCTCGCCCGCGACTGGCTGGGCGAGTTCCAGGCCCAGGCCGCCATCGCGGCACTCCATGCTGACGCGCCCACCGTCGAGGAGACTGACTGGGTACAGATCGTCGAGTGGTACGACGAGCTCGCGCGCCTGACCGACAGCCCGGTCGTCCGGCTCAACCGCGCAGTGGCCGTCGGCGAGGCCGACGGACCGCGCGCCGGGCTGGCGGCGCTCGCGGCGCTAAACGACTCACTGCCCCGCCACGCCGCGGTGGCGGCGCACCTCCACGAGCGCGACGGCGACCTGGCGACGGCGGCACGGCTGTACGCCGAGGCGGCGCAGGCGGCACCCAACCTCGCCGAGCGCGATTACCTGACGCGCCAAGCCGCCCGGCTCAACGCCCGCCGGAGTCGCTGACAGGTCAGTCGTCCCCGTACTCGGTGTGCATCAGGCGCTTGACGTCAGTGAGGGTCGCGTCGGCGATCTCGCGGGCCCGTTTGGTGCCTGCGGATAGGACCCGACGCAAGTGGGCCCGGTCGCCGATCAGTTCGGCTCGTCGCTTGCGGATGTCCCGGAAGCGCTCGTTGACGGCGTCGGTGACCAGCCGCTTGAGCGCTGCCGAGCCGCCTGCGCCGACCTCCTCGGCCACCGACTCCGGCTTGCGATCCAGGCACAGTGCGCCAAGCAGGACCAGGTTCGACACCTCTGGTCGGTTCACCGGGTCGTAGGTGATGTGGCGCTCGGAGTCGGTCTTGGCGCGGGACAGCAGGCGCGCGGTGTCATCGGCGGTCGCGCTGATCGCGATGGCGTTGTTGCGGCTCTTGCTCATCTTCTGGCCGTCGGTGCCCAGCAGCACGGGGGCCTCGCTGAGCAGCGCGGCGGGCTCGGGGAAGTAGCGGCGCTTCGGGCTGTAGCGGCGGTTGAACCGGCGGGCGATGACCCGCGCTACCTCCAGGTGCGGGAGCTGGTCCTTGCCAACCGGCACCACAGTTCCCTTGCAGAACAGGATGTCCGCCGCCTGGTGGACGGGATAGGTGAACATCAGGCCGGACATCGTGGCCTGCCCGGCGGCGGCCACCTCGTCCTTGACCGTCGGGTTGCGGTTCAGCTCCGCGACGCTGACCAGGCTCAGGAACGGCAGGAAGAGCTGGTTGAGCGCGGCGACCTGGGAGTGCGCGAAGATGGTGGTGTGGTCCGGGTCGATGCCCACCGCGAGGTAGTCGGCGAGCAACGCGTCCACGTCCTCCGGCAGGGATTGCGGGCTGTCCCGGTCGGTGATCGTCTGGTAGTCCGCGACCAGCACGAACATCTGCACGCCGAGGTCCTGCAGGCGGACTCGGTTCCGCAGGGTCCCGAAGTAGTGCCCGAGGTGCAGCGGACCGGTCGGCCGGTCGCCGGTCAGCATCCGGTGGGCGGCCGGGTTGGTCCGCAGCTCCTCCTCCAGCCGGGCGCTGCGCGCCTCGGCATCGGCGAAGGACTGGTCGGTCAGTTCACCGTCCACGGAACTGGTCTCAGGCTGCTGCATAGCCGCAGATTGTACGGAGGACGCCCGCCTGGCTGGCGGGCGCCGCTCGGGTCCACCCCGTCCCTTCGCGCGCTCCACGTCGGCGACGTGACAAGGACGGCTCCCGGGTTCCGCGATCACGCAACGCTGGTTCCTTCGGCGCCGGGTCGGGTTCCGGAAGGCGAGGGGCAGGGGTTTCAGTTCATCGGGTGTCATCGGGCCGGATCTTAGTCGTCCTCGTCGTCGGTGCGGGCCAACCAGCTTGCCAGCCGCTCTACCGGCGTCTCGAACTCCGGGTGCTCATCGACGAAGTCGCGCAGCCGCATCGCCAGCCAGGCCAGCGAGACGGTTTCGTCGCCGCGCCGGTCGGCCAGCTCCTCAATGCCGCGGTCGGTGGAGTACACGGCGGCGGCTACGAGGTAAACGCCGACTCGACCAGCGCGGACTGCTCGGCCTCGTGCCACTTGCCGGAGCCGGTGGCCGGCGCGGCAGCGGCCTTGCGGGCGCGTACCTGCAGCGCGAGGCCGGGAAGCCGGGCCGGCAGGTTGAGCGCGAGGAACGGCCAGGCGCCCTGGTTCAGCGGCTCCTCCTGTACCCAAATGTGTGCGTTGGCGTTCGGGTAGGCCGACAGCACCGCGCTGAACCCCTCGACCGGGATCGGATACAACTGCTCGACCCGGACGATCGCCACGTCGGTGATCCCGTTGCGCTCCCGGTAGTCGAGCAGGTCGTAGTACACCTTGCCGGTGCACAGCAGCACTCGCCGTACCGAGCTTCCCGCCACCCCGGCATCCGTGATCACCTCGGCGAAGCTGCCGGTAGTGAAGTCCTCCACCGCCGAGACCGCCCGCTTGTACCGCAGCAGCGACTTCGGGGTGAAGACGATCAGCGGTCGGGTGGTCTTGCCTAGCCCCTGCCGGCGCAGCAGGTGGAAGTAGTTGGCCGGGGTGGTGCAGTTGGCCACCGTCATGTTGTTCTGCGCGCACAGTTGCAGGAACCGCTCGATCCGGCCGGAGGAGTGGTCCGGCCCCTGTCCCTCGTAGCCGTGCGGCAGCAGCAGCGTGACGTCCGAGCGCTGGCCCCACTTGGCCTCACCCGAGGAGATGAACTCGTCGATGATCGACTGCGCTCCGTTGCCAAAGTCGCCGAACTGCGCCTCCCACAGCACCAACGCACGCGGATTAGCCACCGAGTAGCCGTACTCGAAACCCATCGCGGCGTACTCGGACAGCAGCGAGTCGTACACCCACAACCGGGCCTGGTTCGGGTCGAGGTTGCGCAGCGGGGTGTACTCGGCGTCGGTGTGCCGGTCATGCAGCACCGCGTGCCGCTGCACGAACGTGCCGCGCCGGCTGTCTTGACCAGCCAGTCGGACCGGTACGCCGTCCAGCAGCAGCGAGCCGAACGCGATCAGCTCGCCCATCCCCCAGTCGATGCCGCCCTCATCGGCCATCGCCGCCCGGCGTTCCAGGATCCGCTTCAGCCGGGGGTGGATGGTGAACTCCGGCGGCAACGAGACATGCGCGTCGCCGATCCGCTTGACCACCTCCAGGGTGGTCGCGGTGGCCACCTGCTCACCGGCCGGCTGCTCGGCGGCCGGCCGGACACTGCTCCCACTGCCGGCGTGCCGGGTCTCCAGGAACACCTTCTCCAACTGCCCCTGGTAGTCCCGCAACGCTTCTTCGGCCTCGGCCACCGTGATGTCGCCGCGGCCGATCAGCGCCTCGGTGTACAGTTTCCGTACGCTGCGCTTGGCGTCGATGATGTCGTACATCTGCGGTTGGGTCATCGACGGGTCGTCGCCCTCGTTGTGGCCGCGCCGGCGGTAGCAGAGCATGTCCACCACGACGTCCTTCTTAAACGTCTGCCGGTACTCCATGGCCAGCCGGGCTACCCGTACGCATGCCTCGGGGTCATCGCCGTTGACGTGGAAGATCGGCGCCTGGATCATCCGGGCCACGTCGGTGCAGTACAGGCTGGAGCGGGCCGCCGCCGGGCTGGTGGTGAAACCCACCTGGTTGTTGATGATGATGTGTACGGTGCCGCCGGTGCGGTAGCCGCGAAGCTGGGACAAGTTCAGCGTCTCGGCCACCACACCTTGGCCGGCGAAGGCCGCGTCGCCGTGGATCAGCACCGGCAGTACGGTGAAGCCCTGCTCGCCCTTGTCGATCAGGTCCTGCTTGGCCCGGACAATCCCCTCCAGCACCGGGTTGACCGCCTCTAGGTGGCTGGGGTTGGAGGTCAGCGCCACCTTGATCCGCTTGCCGGTCAGCCGGTCGATGAATACTCCGGTGGTACCGAGGTGGTACTTCACGTCGCCGGAGCCGCCGACGGTGGCCGGGTCGATGTTGCCCTCGAACTCGCGGAACACTCGGGCGTAGCTCTTGCCGGCGATATTGGTCAGCACGTTCAGCCGGCCCCGGTGCGCCATCCCGATGCAAACCTCGTCCAGCTTCTGGGCTACTGCGCTGCGCATCACCGCGTCCAGCAGCGGGATGACGCTTTCTCCACCCTCCAGGCTGAACCGGCGCTGCCCGACGAACTTGGTCTGCAGGAAGGTCTCGAACGCCTCGGCGATGTTTAGCCGGCCGAGCACGTGTTTTTGTTCCTCGCGGTCGAGCTGGAAGTGCTGGCCCTCCACCCGGGATTGCAGCCACACCCGCTCCTCCGGGTCGGTGATATGCATGTACTCCATGCCTACCCGGCGGCAGTACGCATCGCGCAGCACGCCGAGGATCTCCCGCAGCTTCATGGTGCGTTGCCCGGCGAACCCGCCGACCGAGAACTCCCGATCCAGGTCCCACAAGGTCAGGCCGTGCTTGGTGATGTCCAGGTCGTCGTGCCGGCGGAGGGAGAACTCCAGCGGGTCAGTGTCGGCCATCAGATGGCCATTGGTGCGGTAGGCGTTGATGAGCTCGATCACCCTGGCGGACTTGTTGATCTGGCCCTCGTGGCTGAAGCGCTGGTCCGGCATCCAACGCACCGGCTCGTACGGGACCCGCAGCGCCGCGAAGACCTCATCGTAGAAGCCGTCCGCGCCCAGCAGCAGCTCATGGATCCGCCGGAGGAACTCCCCGGATTGGGCGCCCTGGATGATCCGGTGGTCGTAGGTCGAGGTGAGTGTGATGATCTTGCTGACGGCGAGGTCGGCCAGCGTCTCCTCGCTCATCGCCTGGAACTCCGCCGGGTATTCCATCGCGCCAACCCCGAGGATGCAGCCCTGACCGGCCATCAGCCGGGGCATCGAGTGCACGGTGCCGATGGTGCCCGGGTTGGTCAGGCTGATCGTGACACCGCTGAAGTCGTCGGCGGTCAGCTTGCCGTGCCGGGCCCGCCGGATGATGTCCTCGTACGCGATCCAAAACTCGCGGAAGTCCTTGGTCTCAGCCTCCTTCAGCGCCGCCACGACCAGCGACCGGCTGCCGTCGCCCCGGGCCAGGTCGATGGCCAGCCCGAGGTTGACGTGCGCTGGGACGACTAGCGTCGGCTTGTCCTCGACGGTGGTGAAGGAGTTGTTCATCTCAGGGAAGTCGGCCAGTGCGGTCACCACCGCGTACCCGATCAAGTGGGTAAACGACAGCTTGCCGCCGCGGGCCCGCCGAAGGTGGTTGTTGATCACGATCCGGTTGTCGGAGAGCAGCTTGGCCGGTACGGCCCGCACGCTGGTCGCGGTTGGTACCGCCAGCGAGGCGGCCATGTTCGCGGCAACCCGGGCGGCTGCGCCACGCAGCACGGTGGTGGCGGCGTCCGGCGGTACGGGGATGGCGGCGTGCCGGGTGGGGCCCGCCTTGTCCGGAGCCGGTACAGACCGCTGCGTGACGGTGGCCGCCGGGGTGGCCGGTACTGGCCCAGACTCGGTTGACCCGTTCTGGGCTGTCCCAGACTCGGTTGGCCCAGACTCGGTTGACCCGTTCTGGGCTGGCCCAGGCTGGTCTGGTTCGGCCTCGGTGGATGCGGTGGCGGCGAGCGGCAGCCAGCCGACCGGCTCGGGGGGACGGTAGTCGGCGAAGAAGTCGTGCCACGCGGCGTCGACGCTGGAGGGGTCAGCGAGGTACTGCTGGTACTTCTCCTCCACCAGCCACTCGTTCGGACCAAAATCTGCCAGATTCTTGCTCTGGGTGGACACGAGCTAGTGCGCCTCTTTCTCGCCTGGTGACGGAGGATCTGAGCATCTTGCGGCCCTCAGGCTACCCGCGGCGGGTTGCCATCGGCCGGCTGAGCATGGCAGGACACGGGTCGCAAAAAGGATCAGATCATGATATATGATGACATGAATTAATAGCTAGGTAATATCCCGGCGGACCGACAGCATCGTGCCGAGCAACGCGAACAGCACGCCGTACCCGGCCAGCACCAACCCGCCCTGCCACGGGTGCAACAGGGTGGAGTTGGAGGTAGTCGCCTGGCTCAGCGCGTTGGCCGCGCCGCCGGGGAAGTACTTGTAGTAGTCGCGTACGTGCGGGATAGCCGAGACCAGGTTCTCCAGCACGAACAGGTAGATCAAGGTGCCGACCACGGCGGCGATCTGGTTACGGACCAGCGCACCGACCCCGACCCCGAGCAGCGCGTAGATCGCAATCACCGCGATGCTGGCGACCAGCACGGCCGGGATGCCGTCACTGCCGAGTGACACGTGTACGCCCTTGGCCGGCAGCCAGGGCAGCGCGATCGCCAGCACTAGCGCGACACAAGCCAGCCCGTAGCCGGCACCCACCAGCAGGTAGGTGGCCAGCTTGGCGAGCACCACCCGGCCGCGGCGCGGGGTGGCCAGGAAGGTCGGCGTGGCGGTCATGTGCCGGAACTCCGCGGTCATCCCGACCGCGCCGAGCACAATGGCAAGCACACTGCCAGCGCCAGCGGTAGCGAACAAGTTGTGCAGCCCGGTCGGGGTGGACAGCGACGGCGTGGGGCTGTCCTGCCTGCCAGAGCCGAGGATGGTGAACACCGCGGCGAGCGTGGTGAAGGCCAGCGCACCGAGCAGCAGCCACATCCACAGCTTGGTGCTGAACAGCTTGCGGATCTCCGCTTTGATCAGTGCGGCCATGCTGGACTCCTTCATCACGCCCCCCCGGCAGTCGTGGTCAGCGAGAGGAACACATCCTCCAAGTCGCTCTTGTGAATCGTCAGCTCATGCAGCTCGACCCCTGCGGTGAAGGCCAGGTGGCCGATGCGCGCGGCGTCCAGGCCGAGGATCCGCAGCCCGTCGAGACCAGCCGGGGTTACCGACTCGGCCAGCCCGTCCAGCACCTGGGACAGCTTCTCAATGTGCGGGCTGCGGACCAGCACGGCGTGCCCGTGCCCGTCGGCCAACTCGTCCAGCGTGCCCTGCCGAACCAGGGCGCCTTGGTTGATGATTACCACCCGGTCGGCGGTCTGCTCGACCTCGGCCAGCACGTGGCTGGAGATGAGTACGGTCCGGCCGCCATCGCTGGCCAGGTGCCGCAGGAATGAACGCAGCCAGGCCATCCCCTCCGGATCCAGGCCGTTGGCCGGCTCGTCCAGGATCAGCACCTTCGGGTCGCCGACCAGCGCGGTGGCCAGCCCGAGCCGCTGCCGCATACCCAGCGAGTAGCCCTTGACCTTGCGCTTGGCTGCGGCGGTCAGGCCGACCAAATCGAGGACCTCATCGGCCCGCCGGTCGGGGACTTGGGCTGCGGCGCAGTACACCCGCAGGTGGTTTCGCCCGCTGCGGGCCGGGTGAAAGCTGCTGGCCTCCAGGATCGCTCCGACCTCGTGCATGGGGTGCGGCAGGTTGACGTACTCGCGACCGCCGATGGTCGCCCGACCGGCAGTCGGAGTGACCAGCCCGAGCAGCATCCGCAGCGTGGTGGTCTTGCCGGCCCCGTTGGGTCCCAGGAAGCCGGTGACCGTACCAGGTTCCACCGTAAAACTGAGGTTATCGACCGCTTTGATCGCGCCCCCGAAGACCTTGGTCAGACCGGAGACCGCAATGTGGCCCGGTTCGTCCGTCACGAACTCTCCCTTCGTCGTCCCGCGCCCCTTGCTGGCCAGCGTCCCTCGCCCACCGGCTGGTCGGGTCCCACGGTCGAGTCTGCCCCCTCATGCCGTAGCGTGTTCAACGATTTATCCCAACTCACTGATCCCGCACCGGGTGCACTCAGGATCCAGTGATTCCGGCCGGCCGCCGCGTGTCGAGGTCGGCGAGGATCAGACGCGCCGCGTTGTGCCCGGCTGCGCCGATCACCGAGCCGGCCGGATGGCAGCCGGCGGCCCCGGCGTACACCCCGGGCACCCCGGTACGGTAGGGCATCCGATCAGTGAAACTGATGGTGTTGTTGAGATGGAAGATGTTGCCACCGGTGATGCCGAAGTGCTCTTCGATGTCCGGCGGAGCCAGCGCCTGAGCGTCCACCACGAGGTTGCGGGTGCCCGGTGCGTACGCTTCGACCAGCTCCAGCAGCCGGTCGAGGTAGCCGGGTTTCTCCGCCGGCCAGCTCGATCCGGTAATCCGGTACGGCACACCCTGTACGAACAGCGCGCAGGAGTGGTTGCCGGCGTCATCGGCCAGGGTGGGGTCCACCGTGGAGTGCAGGTACCACTCCACCGGCGGGGTGGCCGGCAGCTTGCCGGCGGCCGCGTCGGCAAAGGTCTGCCGGAGGCTGGCCAGCACCTGCTCCGCCGGGGGCAGCAAGTGCACGGTGGTGCCGTGCTGGCCCCGGTCGGCCGGCAGCGCGGCGAACCGGGGCAGCCCGGCCAGCGCGAGGTTGACCTTCATGGTCTGCCCGGCCGAGGCGTGCTGCCAGGACTGCAACGCAGCGGACAGGCTGGCCGGCAGTTGGTCGGCCAGCAGGCCGCGCAGCCGGTACGGGTCGGTGGCCACCAGCACCGACTTGGCCGGCACGAGGTCACCGTCTACTGTGGACACACCGGAGGCGGTGCCGGTGTCGACGGTGATCCGGTCCGCGGCCGTACCCAGCCGGATCGTGGCGCCGGCCCGCCGGGCGGCCTCGGCGATGGTGCGGGTAACGGTGCCCATCCCGCCGCGGACCACCATCCAACTGCCGCCGGAGCCTGGCAGCCGGCACATGTTGTGCACCAGTAAGTTGTGGCCGGAGCCGGGCGTCCACGGCGAGCCGGTCAAGCCCGGCATGCCGTCGGTGACCGCGTACATTGCCTTCAGCAGATCGGAGCCGAAGCCGAACCGGTCCAGGTAGTCCATCGCTGAGCCGCGGACCAGAGCCAGGAAGGTCGCTTGCAGCGCGGGCCGGAGGTACTGTTCGGCGGTCTGCGCGGCCGGCAGCGGCTCGGCCAGCCAGGCGGGGGCGAGGTCGTCACGCAGCGCGGCCAGCTCGGCGGCCATCGTCTCGACGGCCCGGACATCGGCCGTGGTGCAGAGTTCGCGGAGCTGCCGGCGGTTGGCCGCCTCGTCTTGGCCGAGCAGCAGGTACCGGCCGTCCAGCGTCGGCAGGAAGTAGTGCGGGTCGCGGGGCAGCAGCGGCAGCCGGATGTCCAGCAGCGTCAGGATCTCCGGTGGCATCAGGCCGAGCAGGTACGCCCCGGTAGAGGCGGCCAGACCCGGTGCCTTGCTGAACGGGTACTCGGTCCGGCACGCCCCGCCGACCACGTCGGCTCGCTCAAGCACCTCAACCTGAAGGCCGGCCCGGGCCAGCATGGCTGCGGCCACCAGCCCGTTGTGCCCGGCCCCGATTACCACCACATCCGGCATACCGTCCAGTCTGCCGCTTGGGCGGGCCGACCGGGTGTCGGTCGCAGACTCGGCGGCCATCCGCAGGTGGCACCTCCGGGTGCTGCCCTGTCGCCCTGTCGCCCCGTCGCCGCCGCAGCAAGTGGTCACCTCTCGTCGCTTTGAAACGGCAACAGGTCACCACTTGCTCCCCCATGACCCACCCGGTCGGGGCAAGTGGGCACCTCTTGCTCCTACTAAACGGCAACAGGTCACCACTTGCGCTCAGCGGCCCTGTCGGACCGGGAGCAAGTGGGCACCTCTTGCTGCTACGAAGCCCCGCAGGTGACCAGCCGGGCCTGGCGGTGGTATCGGGTCTGGTGGTCGACCGACCGGCCACGAGCCGAGGCAGGACGGGCCTGTTTCCACGGCCACCCATGGGACAGAGAGATCAACTCACCCCAGATTTGGCGGTAGAGTCTAATCAGGGGCAGTTTATCTGGCATTTTGCCGGCTACGCCGTACTCTTAATGACCAAGTTGTGGTCAGCAATGTATTGCGGCTGATACCGCCGCCGACTAGTATCTTTTGCTATGACGAGAACCCGTTCCTGGCGCGCCAGGGCGGTCACCGTTTTTTCCGTCGCGGCAATCCCGCTATCCTTGGTGACCAGCCCCGCGCAGGCGACTTCGGCGTACGCTCCGCCCTTTCCTGGCTCCCCTGGCATCGGAGATCCGCTGTTTCCGGCATTGGGTAACGGCGGGTACGACGTCCAGCATTACACCGTCGACTTCGGTTACGCGCCGACCAGCAAGACGTTCACCGCGCAGGTGGTGATCACCGCGCGGGCTACCCAGGCGCTGTCCCGGTTCGACCTCGATCTGGAAGGCAACACGGTCGGCGGGGTCGCCGTCAACGGCGCGGCTGCGGACTGGATCCGGCGCGACCAGGAGCTGATCATCACGCCCGAACACTGGCTGCGGTTCGGCCAGCGGTTCCGGGTTGAGGTCAACTACTCCGGTAGCGTTGCGGCTGGACACCAGCCTTCCGGCTTCTTCGTCACCGACAGCGGCGGATTTGTCACGGCGAACCAGCCGGACGTCGCGCACTCGGTCTTCCCGTGCAACGACCACCAGAGCGACAAGGCGACGTACACCTTTCACCTTACGGCGCCGGCCGGCTGGATCGCCGTCGCCAACGGCACCCTGGATGGCCGGCGTACCCACGGCAGGTTGACCACCTGGACGTTCACCGAGCAGCACCCGATAGCCTCGGAGCTGGTCAGCATGACAGTAGACAAGTACGCCGAGCTGGACCAAGTCGGCCCGCACGGTCTGCCAATCCGCAGTATCGTGCCGACCGACCAGGTGGCCCAATATCAGGCGATTGTGGAAAGGACTGCTCAACACTTGGCCTGGATGGAGGCCCAGGTTGGCCGCTATCCGTTTGAGAACTACGGCGTACACATCGCCAAGACGCAGCTCGGCTTCGCGCTGGAAAACCAGACGCTGTCGTTGTTCGACCCGGTCTTTTTCACCTTCCCGCAGTCGGAGTGGGATCCGGTAATGGTGCACGAACTGTCCCACCAGTGGTTCGGTGATTCGGTGGCGCCGGCGGTGTGGTCGGATGTCTGGCTCAATGAAGGCCACGCGACCTGGTACGAGTGGACGTACGCCGAGTCGAAGGGTTACTACTCGCTGCAAAGCCGAGTGCGGACGGCGTACAGCAACGGCGACCTGGACCGGCAGGAGTACGGTCCGGTGGCGCAGCCTACGGTGGCCAGCCTGTTCGCCCCGAACGTGTACGACGGCGGTGCGCTGGTGTTGTTCGCGCTGCGGGAGAAGGTCGGGGTGGTGGCCTTCCAGCGGATCGAGCGGGCCTGGGTGCGCAGCTACCGCGATGGTGTGGCTGGCACGCAGGACTTCATCGCATTGGCCTCTTGGGTTTCCGGTCAGGACCTGGAGCAGTTCCTCACCGACTGGCTGTACGGCACTAAGACCCCGCCGATGCCGGGCCACCCGGACTGGACGGTCAAGCCGGTCACCACCGGCGCTGCCACCGTGATGGCCGCAGCCACCCACACTGCCGTTCCCCGGCCGTAGCGGTCGCCGTCTGGATAAATCCGGCTGCGGTCGGTCCGGGCGGCCGGTCAGTATGGCCGGCATGGATCCGGGGGCAGACGCCCGCGACCTGGTGACCGAGCTGTTCCCGCAGGCGCGATGGGCACTGCTGTCCCGCGGCGTGCTCACCGCGCGGCGTACCCCGACCTCCGACTTGGATATCATGATGATGCTGGATCGGCCGCCCGCCGCCGTACCGCGAGTCGATGCGCTGGCGGTGCTGGCCAGTTGAGCTATTCGTGCATACCGAGGCGAGCCTGCGTGGGTATTGGGACGCGGATCTGGCGGCGCGGCGGCCGAGCCTGGCCCGGATGAAGGTGTGCCAGGTAGCGGACATGATCTTCGACCACAACCGGTCTGGGACCAGTAGTTCACGCCGGGCTGGGTGCAGGCCGGTGAACAGCTCGACACGGTATGGTGATGGTCATCTGCCAGGGTCGCTGCGATGGGCGGGCCGGATACGTAACGGCCCGCTGGAACGCCTCATTCGACGTCTGCGAGCGAGCGCTCTCGGTCAGCTCGGGTGGCCGGACTGTAACAGACCAGAGACCGCAAAAACCGAGACGCAGTCCGCCGCCCGGCTCCGGCCACAACCTGCTGGTGCACAACATGTGCCGGCTGCCCGGCTCCGGCGGCAGTGGGATGGTGGTCCGTGGCGGGATGGGCACCCGTCACCCGTACCATCGCCGAGGCCGCTCGGCAGGGCGGGGGCCGTGATCGGTGCGTCAGTTGGGTCGACGGAGGCGCCGAGACAGTCGGCACAGCCACCACCGCAGCGCCTCAGTCCCGCAGTTGCGCCGGCCCGAGGTCAACTTAGCCAGCCGCAGTGCATGGCTCGTCCCTACAGCCCGGTTTAAGGTGCTGGAGAGCGGCCCGCGGTATTTGTAGCGTCCGGGCCGGTCGGCGAGGGGGGCTTCGAGAGTGGAGGAGGGGAGCCGTCTGGACGGCGATCCGGGGCTCGGCCAGCGGGTTGCTGCAGCTCGACGTCGCCGTGGGCTGTCCAGACGGGCGGCTGCCGAACTGTGTGGCCGGTCTGAGGAGTGGCTATGGAAGGTCGAGCGTGGCCAACGTGGCCCGTCGCTGCGGATGGCAGCCCGACTGGCAGAGGTGATCCATACGTCGCTGGCCGAGCTGCTTGGCGAGGGTACGTCGCCAAGCCGGTATGCCCGACCCGAGCATGTGGCGCTGGGGCAGGTCCGGGCAGCGCTGATCACTCTACCGCCGGTGTCGACGGTTGATCCGGCTGCGCTGCTGGCGATGCTGCGATCCGACGTCGCTACCGCATGGCGGCTGCGGTCGAGGTCTGGACGGGACCGGTCGGACTTGGCGGCCGTGCTGCCGCGGCTACTGACCAGCGCAGCTCAGGTGGTCCGCAGCGCGGGGCATGAACATCAGCGCGCGGCGCGGCGGCTGGCAGCAGAGGTCTATCACCTCGCACAGCTTTACTTGTGCTATCAGGACGCGGCGGAGCTGCTGTGGGTTGCCGTCGACCGTGGGATGTCTGCTGCGGTGGACGCGGACGATCCGCTAGCGGCGGCCCGGGCCGCGTGGTTTTCGGCGTACCTATACCGGGACACCGGGTACACCGAGCATGCGCACCAGGTAGTTGACGACGCCTTGCGTGAACTGGACAGGTCTGCTGCGGTCGGCTCCCCGACCGAGCGGCGGCAGCGATCCCAGGTGGCGCTGGCGGCTGCGCTGAACCACGCCAGAGAGGGTAACCACGGCGACGCGTGGCGGTGGTGGGATATCGCCGAGGCTGCCGACCGGGACGCCGTTGCTGGCGGGGTAGCGTTGTCGCCGCATGCGTTGTTCGGTCAGGATCTAGGCGACGTCGCACTAGCGCTCGACGTCGAGCTTGGCCGCTCTGCGCAAGCGCTTCGCCGCGCCGAGGCTACCGACATCGACGCCGTTAGCTCCGTGCCTCGGCGGACCCGGCTGCTACTGGAGGTTGCCCGCGCACACCTGCTGCGGCGCGAGCACACCGCTGCAGTAACTCTGCTGCAATCGGCCCTGGACACCGGGCCGGAGGCCACGGTCTACAGCTTGCATGGGCGCGCGATGGTGGTGGAGTTGCAGAGCGCGGCCGGGCCGATGCTCCGGTCGCAAGTGGCGCGGCTAGCTGAACGGATGGGTGTCAGTAGCTGACCGGGAGGGGTACCAGACGTACCCCCCGCGTTGAAGTACCCCCTGGGGGTGCCGGCTGGACCACGATTCGCGCATGGAAGACGACCCCCGCGACAGTCAAGGCACCGCACCTGCTCAATAGCATCAATAGGCACTCCGAGGAACGCACCGAGCCAGCCGAGACCGGGCCACACACCGGCCGGCCGGCATACCGAGGGCCATTCCGCAGCCCCGGCCTGGGCGCTCGGATCGAGGAGTACGAACGCCGGGGCACCGAGGAGTTCTTCGCCGGGGACTACCGCCCGCGCCCCACGACAGCGATGTGCGTGGTGTGCAAGGTGCCGCCGGAACACTGCCTGTGTGCCGCCGATCCCGACGCTCTGCGCTACGCCTGAGCGCAGATCTCGGTGATCCACTCCTCCCGCGAGGGGGTCTGCGCCGGATGCGGGACGCAGGCCGTGCTATGCGGCTACCTAGCGCTGCTGCGCCAGGCCCGCAACGGCAGTCGCACCTGAACTCCCCCGCCCGACGGAGCACACCTGCCAGGCGGGGTCTGAGAAGGACGCAGCCCCTTTGCTCACATCGGGGTCGCATCCCATAAGCGGCCGGCGCGTCACCATGGAAGAGCCCCGTACTTGTTACGGGCGGTGACGCGCCGGTCGCCACCTTCCCGCAGTCACACCTCGAACTCTTCACGCCATGACGGAGGCCCCGACTGGCCGGCCGTACGCAGCGCCCTGGAGCAGAACTCGACCTGCCGGGTCGGCCGAACTGCGGCCACTAGCCCGTTGTGCGGGCCCGACCACTACTACATCCGGCATACCGTCCCGTCTGCCGCACCGGCGGGTAACCGCGCGGCTGGGGGCCGACTGTTATTGCAAACCTCGACGCTGTGCGGGTGATGCTCGACCGCGCCGCGTGTCATCGCTCCGTAGTACCCATCGGCGGTCAGCGGCTTGCCACACCGCATCCCGGACAGTGTGTCAACCGGACGGGAGATATACGTCGGCGAAATCGCGCCAGCGGGTGTTAGCCGTGCCGCGGCGAATGGCGGTCACCAGCTTTTCGGCGTACACCATTGGCAGCGGGTAGCCGACCAGCTCGATCTGTCCTTCGAGCAGCCGGGGCAGGGTGACCGGCTGGGGTGGTGGCCAGATTGGATCGCCGATGTTGACATCGACGTGGAATCTGAGCTGGGCAGATGCTAGCTGACCGGTGAGGGTGACCCGTATGCCGCCGTAGAGTTCTTCGTCGCGGATTGGTTCGGCGGTGGCCTCTTGGGTGTTCAGGACTAAGCCGTCATCAGCGGGGACGGCAGCGATGGTGCGGACCAGTTGAAGCACGTGCTCGACGTCGTTGGGCATCTGACGAGCCTGCAGATCGACGCCACGGTCTGGTCGGCCTCGTCCGCTCTCCTCGCTCCAGGCCGGCTTCTTCTGGTCAAGGTGCTGGCGGGGATGGCGTGCCGTCCCAGCGACGCGCCAATGCGACGTACATCTCTGCAGGTCAGAGCGTGGGACGTCCCACCTTGACCCGTCCGTGCCGGTGAGCCTTCCGTTCGCCGCGTCGCGGCTCGCAGGCTTGGACCGCACAGCCAGATCGACAAGCGGCGCGGCGCGCTCAGCATCGGACCGGCCGCTTGCCCAACACCAGGAGGTATCATGATCAAAGCGTTTGGTGGGTTGCGGCGCGGCAGCGTGCTGGCTATCGGGGCCATGACCGCGGTGCTTGCGCCGGCCACCGTCGCCGCGGCCGCGGTGACGCCAGCGGCCGTCGCCGCGCCCGCACCGGCCACCGCCAGCCCCAGCGTGCAGGCGAGCGGCACGCACGCATTCCATCCGCGTGGCAGCTATGGCAAGGCCGACGGCACCGCCCACTGGGGTGGTTATGTCCGCGGCTCGATCACCGTCACCGGGACGGTGACCGACTACAAGCAAATCACCTCCAACACCTTCTTGTACCTGTCCTGGCGCGCCCTCGGGCAGGGGTACAACGAGCAAGTGGCCGGCGCCAGCAATGGCCAGGCCGCCAGCTTCCGTCGCACCTATCACTTCGCGGGTAGCCCCGGCGGCATTCAGCTCACCGTGTGCAGCCAGTACAAGGGCAAGTGGAAGTGCGGCGTGCCTTACCGCGTCTGAGTCACACCACACCGGTCCCGGGGCCCCAGCGCCCCGGGACCCGGTCACGTCGGCGGTGTCAGGCCGGCGAACCGGTCAGGGGAAGGGACTACCGGCCGGATCCCGGTAAGCCCTGCCGCCGCTGCGAGGTCCGTACGATTTGCGGCTCGGCGATGCGGTAGTCGGTCGGTCAGACGGAAAAGACCTTCATCACCTCGTCGCCGTAGTCGTTGATGACTTTCACCGCGATCTTGCCGGTCTCCGGCCGCGGGAACAGCCGGGACTCGGTGCTGTACAGGCTGGCCCAGGCGCCCTCGTCGATGTCCGCCTTGAGCGCCCGTTTCAGCCGCGCGTACGGATCTTGCCCGCCGGTGAAGTAGCAGTGCCGGACGAAGAACGAGTCGCCGTTGTACGCCGTGTCGACCATCCACAGCGCGATCTGGTCGGTGTCGTCGCTGCGCAGCTCACCGCTGTTCGGGTCGTACACGTCGACGCCGTGCAGGACCACCCGCAGTTCGTCACCCTCGTGCTTGATCTCGATGTCCGGCTCGCCGAACACGGTGAACAGGTTGCCGGCCCCGGTCTTCTTCAGCTCCTCGCCCATCACCAAGTCGGCATTCATCCGCACCAGCAGCACCGGCACCCGTCCGAGCTGGCGCTCGGCGGCCACGTTGGCGAAGCCGTCCTCGGAGGTGACGTACTCCTCGCCGGTGCCCAGCACGGCCGGGTCAAAGGCGAATGCCAGCACGCACAGCAGGTCCAGGTCACCGCTCCGGTTCGCCCCCCGGGCGGCCTCCTTGATGAACGACGGGCTGACCGTCCCGTACTGCGGCCCGATCGTAATGCCGACCCGCCGCGGTGACCCTTCCGGCGCGTCACCGCGGTCGCCAACCGCTTGGATGTACGTCGCGGCGTACGGCTCGACCGTGTCAAACATCAACCGCTCGTGCTTGCGCCCGTTCTGGATGCCAGCAGTGCGCAGGTTCGCCAGGATCGTCTGCTCGAATGAAGCATCGCCGTGCGAGGCATCGTTGGTTTCTGTGTCAACGTTGGTGGCGCCGAAACCGTCGACAGCGCTGCCGGCGAACGCCAGCGACCGGTGCGGCGACAGGCTCTCCACGGTGAACGGTCCGGCGACCCGGACCTTCTTGGCGTCCTCGTACGGCTTGTCGTAGAGCAGCTCGTACTCGGCGTGCCGCTTGATCGCCTCGTCGATCTGCTTGCGGCTCATGCCTTCCTTGATGTCCGGGTTGTTCGCGATCGCCTTCAGCGTGATGTGCTGCACCCGCTCGTACACGAACCCGTGCCGGATGTCGTTGCTCACCTCAGCCGGCGGCAGCGCAGTGCCCGACACCTCACTTTCCTTGGCCCGGCCTTCCGCGGAGTCGGCGAGCAGATACCACGGATACCGAGCCCCCATGATCCGCTGCCGAGCCAGCGCTAGCGCCACCCGAGAGGTGTCGATCGTGATCCACCGCCGCCCCCACTGCTCAGCAACGTACGCGGTCGTCCCCGAACCGCACGTTGGGTCAAGGACAAGATCACCCGGATCGGTAGCCATAAGTATGCACCGCTCGATGACTTTAGTATTCGTCTGGACAACATAGACCTTCTCGTCCGTAAAATTGCCGGTACCGGTGTCGGTCCAAAGGTTAGTCCGAATCTGATACGGAAAATCGTCCAACCCTCGGCGGTACCGAATGCTGTTGCTGGCAACATGAATTCTTCCAGCGACGGCAAGGTGGTTCATTCCAGTAGGGTAGCTAGCCTTCCAGTGCGAATTAGCGGGGGGCTTGTATATCCTCCCCTGATGTTCGAACGGTTGGGGTTCGTTGGCTGCGCCCTGAGATATGAGATTGTCAGCATTGTAGATGAATGCGCTCTGTGGTAGGCGTTTTCTTCCGTACTGTTCATCGCTCGTCATCGATCTCTGGATTCCGTCTACTACTACCCAACGGTAGCCACTTCTATCTGGCGCGTAAGACCATAGAGGTCGAACCTTTAGGTTCTCCACGGACGTTGCGTACCAAATGATGTAGTCACCGTTTCGCGGAAGGGCGGCCGCTTGCGAGAAGCCGCTGGTTGTCGCAAATGTGATCAGACTTACAAAGTTCTCGCTGCCGAAGACCTCGTCCATGAGGGAGCGCACGAGGTGGACGTTCTCGTCGCCGATCTGGACGAAGCAGGAGCCGGTTTCGGTGAGCAGGTCCTTGGCGACGGTGAGGCGGTCGCGCAGGTAGGTCAGATAGGAATGGATGCCCAGCTCCCAGGTGTCGCGGAACGCCTTGATCTGCTCGACCTCGCGGGTGGCGTCTTCGAGTTTGCCGTCCTTGACGTCGCGCTTGCGGGTGGACACCTGCCAGTTGCTGCCGAACTTGATGCCGTACGGCGGGTCGATGTAGATCATCTGGACCTTGCCGCGCAGCGCCTCGCGCTCGGCGAGGCTGGCCATGACGTTGAGCGAGTCGCCGAGGATCATGCGGTTGGACCAGTTGGCCTGGTGCCGGTAGAAGTCGACGAGGTCCAGCTCGGCCAAGCCGTCGAAGGTGTCGAAGAGGGTCAGCTCCGGCTCGTCCGCCAGCTCGTCGGCGGTGCGGTGCAGGTTCTCGATGACCACCCGCGGGTCGATCTTCTCCTGAATGTAGATCGCCGGCGCGTCTGCGACCAGGTCCTCGCCGTCGAGGGCGTCCTTGCCCTTCCAGACGAGCTGCGGGTCGAGCGTGGGGTCGCGCGGGTAGCGCACTGGGATCGGCTGGGCGACCTCCGGCGCGACGAAGTCCTGGGCGTCGGCGGTCGGCAGGTTCGCCCGCTTGTCGCCGTGCGTGATGGCGTCGACAGGCGTCGGACCGGTCGCGGCGGTCCTCCGTGGTGGCATGAAACCGTCCCTCTCGCAAACGTTCAGGCGGATAGGTCTCGGGTGCCGATGATCGGCTGGTCGGCGTACAGGTTCTCGATCGCAATGTCCAGCTCGGCGCGGAATCTGGTGGGGTCGCGCATCTCGCGGTAGCCCCAGCGTCCGAACTCACCCCAGTTGTTCACCGCTGCGCACCACTGGTTGCGTGCAGTCTCAGCCTTCGCGGCCGTCGGGCCGGGAGACTTACGGCTGCCCGACACCTCAACGATCAAGGTGCGCTCCACGTCGTCGGGCTCGGTGACCAGGCGGACCAGGAAGTCCGGTACGTACTCGTGCGTCCGTCCCTCATACACGTACGGGATCGTGAAGCCGAGCCGCTCGTTCTTCACGTACGACTTCACCCTGCCATCGCGTTCCAACGCCTCGGCGAGGGCTTCCTCCCAGGAGTTGCCGCGGACGCCGTCGAGTACGACATGGTTGAGGTGGGACTTCGCCGGCGGCGGCTCCAGCACCACCTTGCGGGTCAGGAAGCGCACCCCGTCAGTGGACCCAATCGGGTCGAACCGGCGGAGGATTGGCATCAGCACGGTCGCCCGGTTGTCCTGCTGTTGGACGATCGCCGAGAACACCTTCCCGGCGGCCCGCGCGCACGCTTGGGTCAGCAGCAGGTGACCCTTCGTCACCTCCGGGTCGGTGGTGACGCACTCCGCCAGCCAGCGGCGGCAGATGTCGACCAACTGCGGAAAGAGCCACGGGCGTTCCACGCCGGCATGTGCGGCGAAGAACTCCTCCCGCTGCACCAACGTCTTGGCGATCGCGAAGGCGATCCGTTGGGTGCGGGCGTTGCGGATGTCCTCAAGGTCGACCTCCGCCGCCGCGCCGACGACACCCTGATTCTGCACCCACAGCGCGACGGCCGCCTGGTCGAGGTGGAGCCGGCAGTCGTCGCCGAAATCCGCCTCCAGCGGCTCATCCGGCAGCTCGAGCCGGTAGCCATCGAGCTTGGGGAAGCGGATCGCCAACTCCCACCGATCCGGCTCGGCGCGTACCTCAATGGCCGGCCGGAGCTCCCGCGGCTTCGACATCTGGCGGTCGCCGGGGATGAACGCGAACGGGACGCCGTACACCTCGGCGTACTCCGGCTCGAACCGGCCGGTGTCGTTGACGGCGTAGCTGCGCCGACGTAGCCCGCGGCCGACGACCTGCTCGCAGAGCAGTTGGCTGCGGAACGGGCGGATGCCGAGGATATGCGTGACGGTGTTGGCGTCCCAGCCCTCGGTGAGCATGGCGACCGACACGACGCACCGGATGTGCTCGCCGAGCTTGCCCTCCTTGCCGATCGTGTTCATGGCCTCCCGGAGCAGGTCCGCGTCGGTCAACTTGTCCACGTCGGCACCGGGGTTGCGCAGCCGGTAGGCCTGCGTGAACGCCTCGATCTCGCGGGCCGCGTCCTTGCGGAACTCGGCGCCCAGCGGCTCACCCGACTCCAACTGCGCGGAGTCGATCAGGATCGTCCGCTGCCGGGCGGTCCAGATGCCGTTCTCGACGTTGCTGAGCAGCGCCAGGTTGCCCACCGCCAGCCGGTGGGTGCCCTCGGCGTCCTGGTACTCGCGACCGGCGATCCAGTCGAACACCAGCTTGGAGACCACGGTGTTCGGACAGACGACGATGAGCACCGGCGGTGGCTTGCCTGCCGCGGCGAGGGTCGCCGCGTACTGGGAGTGGTTCTCCTCGTAGCTGCGGTACAGGCTGCGCAGCGCGGCTTCAAGGGTCTCGGGCATCACCCACCCCACGAGACCGAGTTCCACGTCCTTCCCGGACCGGCGTTTGGGCAGCGGAGGGTGGATGTTGTCCCAGAGGTTGAGGAACAGCGGTTCCATGCCGGCGGAGTCGTCGTCGACCGGGATCCGCGGCACCTTTACGATCCCGGACTCGATCGCGTCCATCAGCGAGAAGTCGCTGACCACCCAGGGGAAGATGAAACCCTCGTTGTAGCCGGAGCCCTTGAGGTAGTACGGCGTGGCCGACAGGTCGTAGACGGTCTTGATGCCGGCCTTGCGCTTCAAGTCGAGCAGTCCGCGAAACCACACCCGGGCGTCCCGGTTGCGCTCCCGATCCTCCTTGTCGGCCTCCTCGTCCGGGTGTTCGAGCAGCTTGTCCTGGTAGCAGTGGTGGGCCTCGTCGTTGAGGACAGCGATCTCGCCCCGGCCGGAGCCGAAGTTTCGGAGCACCCGGGCGGCGACCATGTCCGGGGTCTCCCGGAAAGCATCCGCCACTTCGGGCCGGCCGCCCCGTAGCAGCTTCCGGGTGTTGCTGGCGACACCCTGGATTTCCTTGGCGTCCCGGGGCAGGAACGTGTGGTAGTTGACGATCTCGACCTGAGCCTGGAGCAGAGCATCCCACAGATCCGGCGGCACCAGATCCCGCTCGCGGTAGTAGTTGTCCTCCCGCTCCGGGTGCAGCACCCCGAGCCGGTCGCGGATCGTGATGCCGGGGGTGACGACCAGGAACCGCTTGGCGAACCGGGTGTCCTTCGGTGTCATCACCTTGTTGATCGTCTGCCAGGCGATGAGCATCGCCATGACAACCGTCTTTCCGGTACCGGTCGCCATCTTCAGGCCCACCCGCGGCAGGCCGTCGTTGTGCAGGTGGTTCTCCGGTTCCAGGCGACGACGGTAGTCGGCCGTACCGTGCCGACCGGCGACCTCGGTGAGAAAGATGGCTGTCTCGGCCGCCTCCCGCTGGCAGAACAGCACCGGGTCGTCGCGGGTCGGCCCCGCGGCCCAGTGTGTCAGCAGCTTACGGGTGTACGGCGTCACCCCGTTCCAGTTGGTGGTCCGCCAGCGCTCGACCTCCCGGCGGATGTCGTTGATGAGCGAGTTCGGCTCCCGGCGCTCGCCGGTAACGTCGAAGTCGAGCGACTGCTGCTGAGCCGTCCGGCGCCGCTTCCTGCTCGGCGGGACCGGGATGTACGACTCGCTCGTCCGCCGACCGGGCAGCAGCGTGCCGGTGGGCCCCGCAGGTCCGAGCTCGAAGTGGCCGGTCGGCGGCTCGTACGGCGAGTTGATGATGGGGTTGCTGAGGTCCACCGTGCCGTCGACGCTTGCCGGCATGCCCGCGCCACTCTCCTCAGATGGACGTGAACTTCTCGTCACGCAAGGTAGCGTGTCACACCTGCTCGAACCGTACGGACAAGCCGTCCACACCAGCGTCGTGGGCGTGCTGTCGGTGGCGATTGGCGGGATCGTGTTGCGTAACGCGAAGGCCTGCTTGGCCGTGCTAAGGCGTTAATCCCGTGCTACTCCTGTTACACTTTACCTCGCCACTGTCGGAAGCGTAACAGACGAGCTAGCACAGAGAGACGTGATCATCGATACCGCCCCGCCACCGATGACTGAGCTCGCGGAAGCACTCCGGAGCGCTCGCGTACGGGCCGGACTCTCCCAAGGAGCGGCCGCGGATGCGCTTGGGATCAACCGAGTGGTGCTGAGCTACTACGAAACAGGCCGCCGATCCGTGCCGCTCCCGACGGCGGCCGCGTTGGCTCGGCTGTACGGCACCAGCCTGGACCGCCTGCTCGCCGGCGATGACACTGCGGCAGCAGGGATTGATGTGAGTGGGGTCCTCTACCGTGCTGCTCCGCCTGCGTTGGGCGAGTCTGCTCGTGGGGGACTCCGCCTATTCGAGCGGTACCTGCGGGACTATGTCGAGCTTGCCCAAGAGCTGGGACGGCCCTTGCCGGGCAAGGGGCAGAGTCCCTTCCCCGCAGTCATCGGATCTTCCGCACGCGACGCTGCCGACGCTGCGCGGCAGCTTCGCCGGCATCTCAACCTCGGCGGCGGGCCGCTGGGCGATCCGTTCCGCGTCGCAGACGAATATCTCCTCGTCTGGCGTCTCCCGCTCGGCGAGGACTTGGCCGGCGCGCCTTCCGGGCTGTTTTACAACCATCCGCAGGCCAGCTTCTCGATCGCCATCAACTCCAACATGACCCTTGGTCGTCAGGTCTTCACCGTCGCGCATGAGATGGCCCACGCATTCTTCCACTCACGCGGCTTGGACGTCATCGTGTCGATGCCCGGTGCAGAACTCAGTCGAGAGCGGTTTGCCGACACGTTCGCCGGCGAGCTGCTCGTCCCTGGGGACGAGCTGCGGCGTCTGGTCATGGAGCACGCTTCGTGGAGCGACCTGACCGACCCGACTACGGTGGTGCACCTGCAGCGACATTTCAGCGTGAGCTACGCGACCATCCGGGTCCGCCTGTTGCAGGAGCGCCTTATCGATCGCACGACATTCGACAAGCTCGCGCAGGTATCCCCCAGCCGTCTCGCGCAGGCGCTCGGGTACCCGGTCCACTCGGCGGATCTGGGAGATTTCGACATGCATCCGTTGGAACGTTTCCCCGGACGCATGCTCGTGCTGGTCCGGACCGCGCTCGAACAAGGCGTTGTCACCCCCGGTGATGCCGCCGAAACGCTGGGCACGAGCACCGAGGAGATCCGCCAACTCCTCGTGCAGCCCCCAATCGAGCCCGATGAACAACATATTCAGCGGGATCTCGAAGCAGCGGCGTTCGCGAACAGAACGGGATAGGGACGGGGATTCTTCACCGATGCTGCTTGACGCATCAGTCGCCCGGAGTATTGCCGTGCTCGGTTGGGTGGATCACCTGGCGCATGCTGTAGGCGGGTCGCTGCGAGTTGCGCACGGTGTCCTGGCGAAGCTCACCGAGCCAAGCGAACTGCAGAGAATTCGCGACGCCTTGCAACGCGAGGCGAACATGTCGCGTCCTGGGTCGGGCCGGTACAGCAGGGCGCTAGCAGCGGTGCACGAACTCGACAAGCTCCTCATGCTCCCACCGACGATCATGCTCGTGTTCCCCACCGCGGACGAGATCCGGATGACGGTTCGGCTCACGTCCCGCGAACCCGCTCAGCGGGCATGGAGACGCGGGCTCGGCCTGCGCGCACGCTGGCTCGACGCTGGCGAGGCTGTCTCGATCGCCATCGCTCAGGCCCGCGGGCTCACCTTCGCGTCCGATGATGACCAAGCCCTCATCGCCTACACCGCGCTCACCGGCCGTCCAGCGGTGAGAACCTGCGATGTCATCCACCTCCTCGTCAACCAAGGGCTGATCGACGAGGCCGCCGGCTGCACCGGGTACCGCCTGCTCCGAGAGAACGACCTGCACCTCCTCGGTGGGCCCGACTGGTAGTCCAGGCTGTATCGGTCGTGCGGTCACCCCCACTGCGGGCCTGTGGAGCGAGCGCTATCTCGGCCGGGAGCGGTCGGTGGTTGTCTCGCGACCGCTGGGCGGGGAGCGGTCAGAGCAGGCGGAGTTGCTGGGGCTTGGGGGCTCGGGCGGTTGCGTCGTTCAGCCGCTCGGTCAGTGCGGAGTCGATGGTGGCCAGGAATGGGGAGGGGCGGGCGGCGCGCTGGGCGCCGTAGCGGTACCGGCGCTGGGCGTACGACAAGTACAACCGGGACCGGGCCCGGGTCAGCCCGACGAACAGCAGCCGGCGCTCCTCGGCGAGTTCGTCCTCGCTCGGCGGCGCCTCGCCGGGCAGCCGGAGCGGCAGCAGCCCGTCCTCCACGCCGACGCAGAACACCACCGGGAACTCCAGTCCCTTCGCCGCGTGCAGGGTCAGCAGCGAGACCTTGTCGGCTCGCGGGTCGAGGGTGTCCACCTCGGCGCCCAGCGCCAGCTCGGCCAGGAACGTCGCTAGGTCGCCGCCGCAGCGGCCAGCCAGCGGCAGCAGCAGGTCGGCGGCTTGGTACAGCTCGGCGACGTGCTCAGCACCGGCATCCGAACCCAGACCTGCCGGCATCTTCTCGGCTAGCTCCCGGGCGCACCGCCGGACCCGGTCGGCCAGGGCGCCCCCCGGGCTGACGCCCGGATCACCAGCGAATCGCAGCTCGCGGACCACCGCCTGTACGCCGGGCCGGTCGGCCAGCCGGTTGTGCGAGCGCTTCTGGAACGGCACCCCGGCCCGGGTCAGCGCTTCGGTCACCGCCCGGCAGACCGCATCGGTGCGGTACAGCACCGCGATGTCGGCGAAGGACAGCCCGCCATGGTCGGCTTCGCCGCGACTGTCCACCCGGTTGGAGTCCAACGAGTGGAAGGACGACCCGCCGAGCAACCGGTCGATGGTACGGGCCACGAACGACGCCTCACCCTGCTCGTCGGTCGCGGCATACGTACCGATCAGCGCGGCCGGCCCGGTGCGTACCGCCGCCAGGGCCCGGCCACGGACCAAGGTGACCGGCGCGATCGCTTGGACCGCGGCCCGCACGATGATGCCGCTCGATCGGTAGTTCCAGCCCAACGAGACGGTCCGGGCGGTGGGGTAGTCGGCAGCGAAGCGCAGAAAGAAGCCCACATCAGCGCCCCGGAAGGCATAAATTGCCTGGTCCGGGTCGCCGATGGCACACAAGTTTCCGGCCGGCGGCACCAGCAGCCGCAGCAGCCGGTACTGCGTCTCGTCGATGTCCTGGTACTCATCGACGCTGATCTGGGTGAAGCGCCGCCGATAGGCCGCAGCCAGCGCCGGGTCAGCCTCCAGCACAGCCAGCGGCAGCCGCAGCAAGTCGTTGAAGTCGACCAGGTCCCAGGCCCGCATGGTCTTGCGGTAGCCGACCATCACGTCGGCCAGCTCATCCGGCACTTGGTCGGCCTGGCCCCGTAGATCCAGATGGCCCAGCGAGTCCAGTCGGGGCAGCAGCCGGCGGGCCTCTCGTTCCGAGCCGACCACCTCCTGCAGTACGGCAAGCTGGTCGCCGGCATCGGCCACCCGGAAGTCCGCCGACAGCCCGACCCGGTCGTGCTGCTCGCGCAGCAGCCGGGCGCCTAGGCCGTGGAAGGTGCTGACGGTGACCCGCGGTGCGGCTTCGGGGACCAGCACCGCCAGCCGATCGGCCAGCTCCGCAGCGGCCCGCCGGGTGAAGGTGAGCGCTAGGCACTGCTCGGCCGGTACGCCGTGCGCAGTGATGAGGTGCGCGATCCGGTGGGTCAGGACCCGGGTCTTGCCGGTACCCGGGCCGGCCACCACCAGCAGCGGCCCGCCGGTCACCATCGCTGCGGCGCGCTGCTCGGCATCCAGCCGGTCCAGCAATCCGATGGCTCCGCTCAGCCCGGGCAGCAGCGGGACCGTTGGGTCCGCCGAGGCCGCGGCCACCGGCCCGGCCGGTGCTGCCGGCCCTAGCCCAACGGTTGTCGGCCCAGCAGGTGCCGGCCTACTCTGTGCCGGCTCGGCGGCCGGCGCCGCCGGCTCCATCTCGAACAGCGCCGGTACGCCGCGGGGCTGGCGCAGTTCGGCCGGGTCAAACAGCCGGATCACGCCGTACTCGCCGTCGTAACCGGCCTCCCGCCGTACCTCGCCCCGGCGCAACCGGCCGATCGCCTCGGCCAGCAGCGGCGAGCCGGCCCGCTCGATGTCCTCCACACCGACCTCGGTGAGGATGGCCAGCTCCGGGCCGAGCCGGGCCACCATCTCATCCACCGCGACACCGACCGACTTGCTCTTCGGGCCGACCCCGAGGATCTCGCCGACGATTTCCGGCAGCGGCACCAGGTTGCGGTACGGCGTGGCACCCGCCGGCCGCGTACCATCCGGCCGGTCGGCCAGCTCGGTGACCCGGGACAGCACCCCGACGGTCAGCGGCCGGCCGCAGGCCGGGCAGCGACCACCGCTGGCCCGAGTCTGCTCCGGGTCATAGCGCACCTCGCACTTGCGGTGCCCGTCGGCGTGGTACTTGCCCTCCTCGGGGAAGAACTCCACCGAGCCCAGGTATCCCTCCCGGCTGCGCAGCGCGTCCCGGATGGCGAAGTAGTCCCGCGCGCAGCCGAACACCGACGCCTCCCGGCCCAGCATGGGCGGGGAATGCGCGTCGGAGTTGCTGACCAGCGTGTATCGATCCAGGGTGGACACCCGCCAGTTCATTGGCGGGTCGGAGGACAGCCCGGTCTCGATCGCGAAGATGTGCTCGGCCAGGTCGGCGTAGCAGTCGGCTACTGCGTCGAAGCCGGACTTGCTGCCCAGCACCGAAAACCAAGGCGTCCAGGCATGCGCCGGCACCAGGTACCCATCCGGGCTGGCCGCCAGGGTGATCTCCAGCAGGTCGCGGGAGTCCAGCCCGAGGATCGGCCGACCGTCCGAGCCAAGGTTGCCGATCTTGCCCAGCCGGGCGTTGAACCGGGCTACCGCGTCCAGGTCAGGCAGGTAGATCAGGTGGTGCACCTTGCGGGTCCGGTCGTCCCGCTTGTAAATGGTAGAGATCTCCACCGACAACATGAACCGCACCTCGCCCTGCGCGGTCGCCGGCAGCTTGCGGGTCACCTCGGCGTCCAGGTCGGGGTCTAGCCGGTACAGGCCGGGCTCGGCCGGTACGAGCAGGTCGCGCAACTGCTGGTACCAGGCCGGGTGGGTGAAGTCGCCGGTCCCGACCACGCCGATGCCCTTGCGGCGGGCCCACCAGGCCAGGTGCTCCAAGTCGGCGTCGCGGGAGCAGGCTCGGGAGTACTTGGAGTGGATGTGCAGGTCGGCGTAGAAGGCCGGGCCGTCGCTCACGCGCGGCATCCTCCCACGGTGACCGGCCACCACCCGGCCCGCCCCACCCCGCCCAGACGGCAGTGACCGGAACCCGAGCCCGGCGGGCACGCTGCCCAGCAGCAGCCGGCAGCGAGGTACCCGGAGAACTCCTTGACGGACATCTGCCGGACACGGCGGTTCGTGACGACGGTCGTTCGTACGACAATGAGACAATGATCAGGTGGCGACAACCGAGGGAGTGCTGGCCCGTATCCGAGCGGCCCGGACCCAGACGTATCCGCGCCGGGCAGCTCGGTGGAGCGGGGTCGCGACCTATGCCTGGGTGGTGGGCGGGTTCGGCAGCTTCACCATCGAGTCAGAGGTCGCAGTCGTACTGACGTCGTTAGGGATGTTCGGGGTGGTGATCTTCGCGCCACCTGAGCGCAAACCGGCGCCGCGCCGGGTATCGCTGGTCGGCTGGATCGCCTGGCTGGTGCCGATCCTGACCTTCTCTGGCCTGGAGATCATGAACGACTTCGTTTTCGGCTCGACACGGGCGCACCCGACCTGGAGCAACCTGATGGACCCGGTGCTGGAGTGGCATCCGGCCCGGACGGTCGCGGTGCTGCTGTGGCTGGCCGCCGGCCGGGAGTTGAGCCGCCGATGAGCAGTCGCATGGTGTCCATCTTGATGTTCTTCATGATCTTTACCACCGCCCTGTCCCTGGACCGGGTCGCCCGGCGTCCCGGCTCGCGGATCCCGACCTTCGGCGACGTGTTCGGGTTCCTCGCCCAGAAACCGATCGGCCGGGCCATCGTGCTGGGCTTCTGGGCTTGGTCGGGCTGGCACTTCTTCGCCCGCTGACCTGGCGGCCGGGTGCGAACCTGGGCCTGGTGGCCTGGCGGGGTGGTCGGTCGCGGTGGTCGGCTTGGCCATGACAGGCGTCATGGTCAAGTCCGGATCCGCGGCACTTCTGGCCGCCCGTCCGGCCTCCTACCGTCAGGTCATGCCTTCCAACAACCCAGCCGGCGACCGTCTTGACGACCCAGCGCCTGCGGTCAGCTTCCACGACGTGATCAAGCGGTACGGCCCGGTGGTCGCCCTGGACCGGGCCAGCTTCCAGGTCGGCCGCGGCGAGACCGTCGCGCTGCTCGGGCCCAACGGCGCCGGCAAGTCCACCGCGATTGACATCCTGCTCGGGCTGCGCCGAGCCGACGCCGGCCAGGCCCGGGTGCTCGGCGGCGAGCCGCACCGGGCGGTCGCGGCCGGCCGGGTGGGCGCCATGTTGCAGACCGCCGGGCTGCCCGAGGGCGCCCGGGTCGGCGAGCTGGTCGACCTGGCCCGCCGCCTGCACGCGAGTGCCCGCCACGGGTCCGAGCCGCGTAGCCGCGCCGAGCTGCTTGACCTGGCTGGCGTCGCCGAGCTAGCCCGGCGACCGCTGGACCGGCTGTCCGGCGGCCAAGCGCAGCGGGTCCGGTTGGCGTTGGCCCTGGCTGGCCGGCCCGAGCTGTTGTTCCTCGACGAGCCCACCGTCGCGTTGGACGTGGAATCGCGACGGCGGTTCTGGGCCGGCGTACGGGCGGTGGCCGCCGAGGGTGCCAGTGTGGTCTTCGCCACCCACTACCTGGATGAGGCCGACGCGTACGCGGACCGGGCGGTGGTCTTGCACCGGGGCCGGGTAGTGGCCGACGGCCCGCCCGCCTCGATCAAGGCGACCGCCTCGGCGCGCACCATCCGGGCCGTGCTGGCCCATCCGGATCCAGCCTGGCTGCTCGCCTTGCCTGGCGTGCAGGACGTCTCGGTGCACGGCCGGGGCGTCACGTTGCGCTCGACCGACGCCGACGCCACGGTCGGCGCAATGTACGCCCGCGGGCTGGCCGTACACGACCTGGAAGTGACCGGCGCGGGCCTGGAGGACGCGCTGCTGACCCTCACCGATGACCACGGCGCGACCAGCGACGCGCCGGCCGCCTGACGGAGTACGGAGATCATGAGCATGCTCGCCTTCCTGCGGTTCGAGACCGCCCGCACCCTGCACAATGTGCGGTTCCTGGTGTTCGTCGTCGCCTTCCCAGTCGGCCTGTACTTGATCTACGGTCGGGGCGCGGACGGTGTTGAGGACGGCCTGACCGGCGCGACGTACCTGCTGGTGTCGATGGCGCTGTACTCCGCGATGGGCGCCGGGATGTATGCCTCCGGGCCGCTGCTGTCTGCGGAGCGGGCCAACGGCTGGCTGCGGCAGTTGCGGACCTGGCCGCTGCCGGCGCGGTCCTGGCTGGCTGTCAAGCTGGCGCAGGGCCTGCTGCTGGCGGCGCCCGGCGCGGTCGCGGTGGGTCTGGTCGCGGTGAGCTACGGCGGGGTTCAGCTCGGTGCCTCGCGCTGGTTGGCGCTGGCCGGGGTGGCGGCGTTGGCGGCACTGCTGTTCGGCTTGGTCGGGTTGGTCGTCGGGCTGACCTGCCGGCCGAGCACCGCGCAGCCCGCCCAGATGGTCACCCTGTTGACGATGGCCATGCTGGGCGGGGTGTTCATCCCGTGGTCGCAGCTACCGGCCGGGGTGCAGCGGGTTGGCGAGCTGCTGCCGGCCTACCACGTCACCGAGGCGGCCCGGCTGGTGGTTGGCGGCCGGGTGCTCGGCCTGGCGCATCCGCTGGCGCTGGCCGGCTGGGTGTTGCTGCTCGGTGCGGTGGTGCTGGTGCGGTGGCGCCGGGAGACCGCCGGCTGAGTGCGGCCGGTAGTTGGGCGCGGGTGAGTGATTGCAGATGGCGAGGGAGAATGGCGGGATGAAGATCCGGCCCACCTGCGAGCCGTCCGGTCCAGATTTGGCCGGTGCGGACTCGGCCGCTGCGGCGGCTCTGGTCGAGGGTCCGGATCGGCTGGATCTCACTGGGGCCGATCCCGCTGAGCGGGATCGCGGCGAGCCAGTTGACACCGGGCCGGCGGGCGAGGTCGACGACCCGGTGACCAGCATGTCTGGCACCGGTCGGGCGATGGCGTTGACCGGCATGGTGGTGCTGTTCCTCACCTCGCCCATCGTCGACCTGGTCCGGCACCGGGACGGGGTGCTGCGCCCGGTGCTGCTGGTGCTCGGCCTGGTGCTGTTCCTCGGGCTGTTCGCCAACCTGGTGATGACCCGGGACCGGGACTTCTCAGGTCGACCCCGGCCGGTGCGCCGGATCGTCGTGCTGAGTGTCATCGGCGCGGCCGTGCCGCTGCTTGGTGGGACGGCCTGGATCACCGTGGTCGGCATCGCTGCCGCGGTCTTCGCCGCCTACCTGCCACGCCGGTTGGGCATCGCCGGGGTGTTGCTGGCCGGGGCGTACTCCGGAGCGCTGGCGGTCGCCGGCCACGTCGACAGCGGCACCGTACTGGTCCTTTCCTGCGAGCCGCTAGTGATCGGCGGGTTCGCGTACGCCAGCGGCCGGCGGGTCGAGCTGATCCGGCAGCTCCGCGTCACCCAGCGCGAGCTAGCCCGAACCGCGGTCGCCGAGGAGCGGCTGCGGATCTCCCGCGACCTACACGACCTGCTCGGGCACACCCTGTCGGTGATCGCGGTGAAGGCCGAGCTGGCCCGCCGGATTGTGCCGGTCGACCCGGCCCGGGCGGAGCGCGAGATCGGCGAGGTGGAGGCCGCCGCCCGGCGCGCGCTGCACGAGGTCGGCGAGGCGGTCACGGGGTACCGCGCCTTAAACCTGGCCGGTGAGCTGGCCTCGGTTCATCAAGCGCTGGTCGCCAGCGGGATCGACTGTGCGGTGGATGCCCCGGCTGATTGGGCGCTGCCGCTGGAGGTCGACGCATTGCTCGCCTGGGCCGCCCGGGAGGGCGCCACCAACGTCGTACGGCACAGTGACGCTGGTAGCTGCGCTTTCCGGCTGAGCGTCGATGGCTCGACCGCCGTGCTGGAGGTGGTGGATGACGGCCGTGGCCCGGCCGGTAGCGGGACGCCCGGGGGGAGTACGGCGCGGCCGGCCAGCAGGACCGGCGGGCACGGGCTGGCCGGGCTGGCGGAGCGGGCCAGCCGGCTCGGCGGCGGGTTGACGGCGGACTCACCGGGCGGGGCCGGCTTCCGGCTGCGGGTCAGCGTTCCGGTGAGTACGACGTGACCAGCCGCGGGCCGATCCGGGTGCTGCTCGCCGACGACCAGACGATGTTCCGGGACGCGGTGGCCGCGCTGCTGTCGTTGGAGCCGGACATCGAGGTGGTGGCCGCGGTCGGCCGCGGCGACGAGGTGCCGGCTGCGGTCCGCCGGACCGGGCCGGACGTCGCGCTGCTGGACGTGGAGATGCCGGGCGCGGACGGGCTCGCCGCTGCCCGCGAGCTGCGCGCAGCCGGGTTCGCCGGCAAGGTGGTCATGCTCACTACCTTCGACCGGCCGGGCTACTTGCGGTCCGCGATGGAGTCTGGGGCTAGCGGGTTCCTGCTCAAGGACGTACCGGTGGCGGAGTTGGCCGGCGCGATCCGGCAGATCGCCGCTGGGCGCCGGGTCGTCGACCCCGTGCTGGCCGCCGCCGCGCTCTCGGAGGGCGCCAGCCCGCTGACTCCGCGGGAGGCCGAGGTGCTCGCCGCCGCGCGCGGGCACGGCACGGTGGCCGAGATCGCAGCCGGCCTGCACTTGTCGCCGGGTACGGTCCGCAACCACTTGTCCGCCGCGATCCAGAAGCTGGGCTCGCGGACCCGGGCCGAGGCGCTGACCGTCGCGGAACGCAAGGGCTGGCTGTCCAGTGCCAGCTAGCCCGGGCTTCACGGTGATGTGAGCCTGGCCAGGTTGGTCATCGGAAAGCATGTCGGATCCTCCGCCAGCGACCTGTGCCGCGACGAAGGGGCCGTAGGGCGTAAGTTGACAGGATTATTGCGTTAAGTAGTTGATTGTACACTTTTGGTAACTAGATGAACCTACCTGCTACTGTGCGACTGTCACGGGGAGGTAGCACAATCAGCAGGGTGGTCACCAGAGTCGACGTCCCGGGCGCTCTGATCACCTGGGCTTACGAGCGGTCGAGGTTGCCCCGTGAAGATCTGACCCGCCGCTTCCCTAAGTTGGATCAGTGGGAGCAAGGCGAGGTGCGGCCTACTCTCAAGCAGCTAACAGGCTTCGCGAACGCAACTTACACGCCCATCGGATATTTTTTTCTTCCTGAACCGCCGCTGGAAGAACTTCCATTGCCGGATTTCCGCACCATGGGTGACCAGGCTCTTAGGCGCCCCAGCGCTGACCTCCTAGACACGATTTACAATTGTCAGCAGCGACAGGAGTGGTACCGCGACCACGCCCTGGTAACACAGGAGGCGCGCGTAGCCATAGTTGGTGGTCTTAGCATTGAAGTTCCCCCCGCCGTCGCTGGCGCACAAATGAGAGAAGCCCTCAACTACCCCGTCCGAGATCGTGGAGCCACCTGGAGTGCGGCGTTCAAGCGACTCACTGAGAACGCAGAAAATCTCGGAGTGCTCGTTATGACAAACGGTGTGGTGGGAAGCAACACGCACCGAAGGCTAGATCCCCAGGAGTTCCGCGGATTCACCCTAATAGACGAATATGCGCCACTCGTCTTCATCAACGGAGCGGATACTAAGGCGGCTCAGATCTTTACCCTCGCACACGAGCTCGCGCACGTCTGGCTGGCACAATCCGGAGTAGATGATTTGGACCCGGTCTGGGACCCGGGAAACGGTGATATTGAGCGGTGGTGCAACCAGGTTGCGGCAGAGTTTCTCGTGCCGCTTGAAGAATTTCGAGATCGGTATCGGCCAAGCCAGGACGTGACGTCGGAGCTGGATAGACTTGCCAGCGAGTACAAGGTCAGCACGCTTGTGATTCTTAGCCGGGTACGCGATGCGGGAGGACTGACCTGGGAGGAGTACCGCATTTTCTATGCAGATGAACGGGCCCGTGTTCTCGCGCTCCTAGCAGAGCGGGAAGCTACCGGCGGAAACTTCTACAATACCCAGCCGATCCGGACCAGTAAGCGCTTTACTCGAGCCTTGATTGCCAGTACGCTTGAGGGACGAACGCTATACAGGGATGCATTCAGGATGCTGGGACTAAAGAAGGTTGCCACCTTCCAAGAGCTTGCAGACCGACTGGCGCAGCCTCAATGACCTACCTACTCGACTCCAATGTATTCATCCAGGCAAAGAATCTTCACTATAGCTTCGACTTCTGCCCAGCGTTCTGGGACTGGATCGACGAATCGAACCGTAAGCAGTTGGTCTTCAGCATCGAGAAAGTTGCGAACGAACTGGCTGGAGGAGAGGATGAGCTGGCGGACTGGGCCAGCAACCGGGGCGCCGAGTTCTTCCTGATTCCAGATTCTAGTATACTGCCAAGTCTACAACGGATAAGCGCCTGGGCGATCAGAAAGGGATACGAGCCGGTTGCAGTCAACACATTCCTACAGGTGGCCGATTACTACCTGATCGCCCACGCCCAAGCCCATAATTATATCGTCGTAACACATGAGGTCAGCTCGCCTTCGATCAAGAGAATAAAGATACCTGACGCCTGTATCGGTCTTGGCGTTAAATGCATGACGCCATATGAGATGCTTCGGGTAGAGCAGGCCCGCTTCATTCTCGGTAGGGCTTGAACGCCTGTGGACGGTCGACTTTGGTCGGTCGTGCCACGTGCCGTACGCGTCTAAAGGCTGCCCAGCGCCGGCTCGTACGGCGGAGTTAGTATGCCTTCGGCCCACCCGCGTTGACGGCATGCTGCCGGTGCAGCCGATGGGCCCGGGCCACGCCGAGCCAGGAGATCGCGATCACCACGGCGATCACGCACTTGGCCAGCACGGTGCGGTGGGGCGGCACCAGCGGGCCGACCAGGTAGCTGTCGACAAAGCCGCGCGCCAGCCGGGGCTGCCCGCCGCGCTCGCGCAGCGCGTTCTGCCAGCCGGTCAGTGGGCAGGCCATCGGTACCAGCAGGCCGAGCACCGCCCAGGCCACCGCGGCCAGGTGCGGCAGCAACGCCCGCGGCCAGCGCCACGCCAGGTATCCGCCAGCCACCACGTACCCGGTGAAGGCGAAGTGCAGCCCCAACACCAGGTATCCGAGCACCCGGTAGAGCACCAGACCAACTAAGCACGTTAGTCCTCGATGGCGCCACTGCCGGCCGCCGGCTCAGCCGCGCAGGATGGCGCTGGCCAGCCCGGTCAGCTCCGCGGCCAGGCCGGGCCGGCGGCTGAACCGGGCGGTCCGTACCGTGTCTACCACCACCGCGACTGCGGCGTGTACCGCGATCCGGGCCTCCGGCGCGGACCCACCGCCCCGCTCGGCCAGCACTAGCCGGGTCCAGTTGGCGAGGTACTCCCGCTGGAAGCGGCGCAGGTCGACGCCCTTGTCCGCCGGCAGTTGACGACCCTCGGATAAGTACACGGCGATCAGGTCCCGATGCTCCACCGCGACCTCGACGTAGCCGCGGACCAACATCGCCAGCGCGCTGGCGGCCGGCAGCCTCGGGTCGAGGGCTGGTCGGGCTGCCTCGGCCAGCCGTTCGGCGACCCGGTCCGCGGCGGCGATGAGCAGGTCGGCCTTGCTGGCGAAGTGCCGGTACACGCTGGGTCCGGCGATCCCGACCGCGTTGCCGATGTCCACCATGCTCACTGCGTGGTAACCGCGTTCCCGGAACAGCCGAGCGGCGGCGCGGAGCAGCAGTTCGCGGCGGGCCGGTAGCTCCGGTGGGTGGGCCGCGGCTCGGTCGGCTGGGCCGGCACCGCTGGCCGGCCCCCCACCACTGGCTGGACCGGCGCTCCCGGCCGGGGCACCAGGTAACTCGCCAGGTACCGCAGTGCAGCGAAGGACCGCGCCGGCCAGCTTCGGCAGCAGCCGGTCCAGCTCGACCTCGGCCGGGCTGACGTGGTACGTACTAATACTGCCGTAAACTGACAAAGCCGACCAGCACAGCAGGTCGGCATCGGCCTCGGATAGCTCCGGACGGACCTCGCGCAGCACCGCTGCCCACTGCCGGACCGCCCGGTTCAGCTCCTCCCGGCCCGGCCGCAGCACGGCCGGGTCCAAGTGCTGGCCTTCGCGTTGCCACAGCACGCTGGCGTCCCGGCGCGCCACGGCAAGCTCGGCCAGCGCACCCAGCAGCACTGCCAGCCGGGCGGTCGGTGACCCGCCGCTGGGAAGGCCGGCACCGGACAGGCCGGCCTGCACCGTCGCGATCAGCGCATCCACCCCGGAGGCCACCGCGTCAGCCAGGATGGCACGCTTGCCCGGATAGTGCCGGTATAGTGCGGGCGCGGTGATGCCGACAGCGGTGGCGATCTCGGTCATCGAGGTGCCGCGGTAACCCTGCATGCGGAACAGCTCCGCGGCGGTGGCCACGATCTGCGCCTTGCGGTCCCGCGGCCGCTGGCGGACACCCAGATCGGTCATCACCCAGCCCCCCAGCTCCCCAGCAGTGAGCGACACATCCTACCCGTTCCGAAAGGTTTCCCTTGACAGCAAGAAGTTTCAACGAAGAAAGTAAATATAGATTTGCACGGGGTCAGGAAGGATCGTCCGTTGACTGAGGCGTTCATCTACGACGCAATCCGTACGCCGCGCGGCCGTGGCAAAAAGACCGGGTCGCTGCACAGCGTGAAGCCGATCTCGCTGGTCGTCGGCCTGATCAAGGAGATGCGCGGGCGCCACCCCAGCCTCGACCCGAGCCGGATCGACGACGTGGTGCTGGGCGTGGTCAGTCCACTCGGTGATCAGGGCTCGGTGATCGCCCGATCCGCCGCGATCATGGCCGGACTGCCGGACACGGTGGCTGGCCTGCAGCTCGACCGGTTCTGCGCCTCCGGCCTGGAGGCGGTGAACACCGCGGCGCAGAAGGTCCGCTCCGGCTTTGAGGACGTGGTGCTGGCTGGCGGGGTGGAGTCGATGTCCCGGGTACCGATGGGTTCTGACGGCGGCGCCTGGGCGATGGACCCGGAGACCAACTACGGCTCGTACTTCGTACCGCAGGGCATCGGCGCCGACCTGATCGCCACCGTCGGGGGCTGGTCCCGGGAGGAGGTAGACGGCTACGCGGTGGAGTCCCAGCAGCGGGCCGCCAAGGCTTGGTCCAACGGGTACTTCGCCAAGTCCGTCATCCCGGTCCGGGACCGGAACGGCTGCACCGTGCTGGACCGGGACGAGCACCTGCGACCGGAGTCCACTGTGGACAGCCTGGGTCAGCTCCCAGCCTCGTTCGCGACGATCGGCGATCTGGGTGGGTTCGATGCGGTAGCGCTGGCTAAGTACCACTGGGTGGAGACGATCAACCACGTACACACCGCCGGCAACTCCTCCGGCATCGTGGACGGCGCTTCGCTGGTGCTCATCGGCAACGAGACCGCCGGCCAGGAGTACGGGCTGCGGCCGCGGGCCCGGGTGGTAGCCACCGCGGTGAGCGGCTCGGACCCGACGATCATGCTCACCGGCCCGGCGCCGGCCTGCCGCAAGGCATTGGCCCGGGCCGGGCTGCGCATCGACGACATCGACCTGGTGGAGATGAACGAGGCGTTCGCCGCGGTGGTGCTGCGGTTCATGCGGGACATGGACCTGCCGCATGAGAAGGTCAACGTCAACGGCGGGGCGATCGCGATGGGCCACCCGTTGGGCGCGACCGGCGGGATGATCCTGGGCACCTTGCTGGATGAGCTGGAGCGCCGGGAGCTTCGTTACGGGCTGGCCACGCTGTGCATTGGCGGCGGGATGGGACTGGCCACCATCGTGGAGCGGATCTGATGACCGACCAGAACATGATCCGCTGGGAGCAGGGCGAGGACGGCGTCGTACTGCTCACCCTTGACGACCCGGAGCAGTCCGCCAACACCATGAACGAGCGGTACCTGCGTTCGATGGCGGCGACCGTCGACCGGCTGGAAGCCGAGCGGGGCTCGATCACCGGTGTGATCATCACCTCGGCGAAGCAGACCTTTTTTGCTGGCGGGGACCTGCTGCTGCTCAGCCGGGCAACCCCGAACGACGTGCCGCAGGTGCTGGATATGATCACCGAGGCGAAGGCCCAGCTCCGCCGGCTGGAGACGCTGGGCCGGCCGGTGGTTGCGGCTATCAATGGTTCCGCGCTGGGTGGCGGTCTGGAGATCGCGCTAGCCTGCCAGCACCGGATCGCGCTGGACCCAGGCAGGCCGGCCGGTGCAGAGCCAGCGGGTGGGGGACCGGCCGGTGGAGGGATGGAGATCGGTCTGCCCGAGGCCACCCTCGGCCTGCTGCCTGGCTGCGGCGGGGTAACTCGTACGGTCCGGCTGCTTGGCATCTCCGACGCGCTGTTGAAGGTGCTGCTGTCCGGCCAGCGGCACACCCCGGCCAAGGCGCGCACGATCGGCCTGCTGGATGAGCTGGTGGACAGCCCGCAGGCACTGCTGGCCCGGGCTCGGGAGTGGATCGCGGGCCATCCCAAGGCGGTCCAGCCGTGGGACGTCAAGGGGTACTCGATCCCCGGTGGCACCCCGGCGACCCCGGCCTTCGCGGTGAATCTGCCCTCCTTCCCGGCCAACTTGCGCAAGCAACTCAACGGGGCGCACTACCCGGCGCAGCACAACATCTTGTGCGCTGCGGTCGAGGGCGCCCAGGTCGACCTCGACACCGCGTTCCTCATTGAGGGCCGGTACTTCATCGAGCTGGCCACCGGCCAGGTCGCCAAGAACATGATCAAGGCGTTCTTCTTCGACCTGCAGCACATCAACAACGGCGGTAGCCGGCCGGCCGGGTACGAGCGGTACGCCGCCCGGCGGGTTGCGGTGCTCGGCGCCGGCATGATGGGCGCGGGCATTGCGTACGTCTGCGCCCGGCACGGGATCGAGGTGGCCTTGGCGGATGTCTGCGCCGAGGCCGCGGAGAAAGGCAAGGGCTACTCGGTCCGGTTGCTGGCGGCGGCGGTGTCTCGGGGCCGGCTGACCGCCGAGCAGGCCGATCGGGTGCTGGCCCGGATCACGCCGACCGGCTCGGTCGCTGACTGCGCCGGGGCCGACCTGGTGATAGAGGCAGTCTTCGAGGACCCGGCGCTGAAGAAGCGGGTGTTTGCCGAGATCGAGGAGGTGGTCGCCCCCGGCACGTTGCTTGGCTCGAACACCTCCACGCTGCCGATCTCGGAACTGGCCACCGGGGTACGTAACGCGCCGAACTTCATCGGCCTGCACTTCTTCTCCCCGGTGGACAAGATGCCGCTACTGGAGATCATCCGTGGCGAGCGGACCTCGGCGGCGACGCTGGCCCGGGCCTTCGACCTAGCCCAGCAGATCAACAAGATCCCGATCGTGGTCAACGACGGCCGCGGGTTCTTCACCAGCCGAGTGGTCGGCACCTACCTCAACGAGGCGGTTGCGATGGTGGCCGAGGGGTTGTCGCCGGTGTCGGTGGAGCGGGCTGGCCTGCAGGCCGGTTACCCGACTCCGCCGCTGCAGTTGATGGACGAGCTGACGTTGACCTTGCCGCGCCGGATCCGGGAGGAGGCCCGGGCCGCCGCCGAGGCCGCCGGCATCGCGTACCCGCCGCACCCGGCCAACCCGGTGATCGACCGGATGATCGACGAGTTCGGCCGCGGGGGCAGGTCGGCCGGCGGCGGTTTCTACGACTACGACACTGACGGCGCGCGGGTGAGGTTGTGGCCCGGCCTCGTCGAGCACTTCGCCCGCGCTGGCGCGCAGATCCCATTCGCGGACATGAAGGAGCGGATGCTGTTCGTCGAGGCGCTGGAGACGGTGCGGTGCTTCGACGAGGGCGTGCTGACCTCGGTGCCGGATGCGAACATCGGCTCGATCTTCGGCATCGGCTTCCCGGCTTGGACCGGCGGCGTGGTCCAGTACATGGAGGGGTACGAGGGGGGGCTGACCGGCTTCGTGGCCCGCGCCAAGGAGCTGGCTGATGCCTATGGCGAGCGCTTCGTACCGTCTCGGTCGTTGGTGGCGAAAGCCGAGCGGGGCGAGCCCCTGAACTGACCTCGAGTGGTTGTTTGGCCGGGCAGCGGCCGTCGATTTCACGACTTGTGGACCAAGATCGGTACCTCCGGGGCCTGCTCCGCTAGAATGTCGCCTTGCGGCTGCTCCGTCGAGATGGCGAGAGCTGCTGGCTCAACCCCCTCGCGACACTGTTGGCTGCAGCTTCGTCGTGTGTCGTGCCGGTTCGTGGGGGGATGCGCCTTTCCACCTAGCGGGCTTGCGCGTCCGCGGGTCGGTATTACTTGCCGACCCACGGCCCGCTCTCGACGCTGTGGCCCACCCGTCCTGGCGACCAGCCTGTGACGGCGTCACCGTGTTGAGTATCCGGAGGTAATGGATCATGACAACCGATCAGTCGCAGGGCCCGGCTGCGCCAGATGATTCGGCGCCTAACCCGTCGTACGGGGTGGCGGAGATGACCACGCCGCAGGTTGAGGACGAGGCTGCACTGTCCGGCGAGCGGGAGCCGAAGCCGGCGGCAGCCGCGCCGGCGGTTCCCGCTGGTCCACCGCCAGCGCGCAGCGGTGGCCAGCCAGCTCAGCCGGCGCGTAGTGGTGGCCAGCCAGCTCAGCCGGCGCGTAGTGGTGGCCAGCCAGCTCAGCCGGCGCGTAGTGGTGGCCAGCCAGCTCAGCCGGCGCGTAGTGGTGGCCAGCCGGCTCAGCCGGCGCGTAGTGGTGGCCAGCCGGCTCAGCCGGCGCGTAGTGGTGGCCAGCCGGCCGGCATCGCTGGTCGGCACGCGGCCAAGGACCGGCCGCGAGGTCTCGGGTCGCTCGTCCGCAGCATCGCCAGGAAGCTGCTCGGCAGGACCTGACCGCAGGGCCGGTGTCCAGCCCAGTGGTTCGAGCAGGTGGGGGCCTGCCGTCGCCGCAAGCCGACGGCGGGCGTCCACCGGCGGCGGACCCTTACTCGGTCATGATGGCGGCCGGCGTATCCAGCTCAGCCCTGCGAAAGTTTGCATGAGCCACGCAAGTGGATTACGGTGGCAAGGTGGTCTCGACCAGCGGCTCACCGCCCGGGTATCCGGATCTCGAAGGAGCACCAGAGGACTGCTTCCTTGTGGCTATGCTGACCATTGGTCGCCATCTGAAGCCCCGTGGTCCGGGCCAACTTGACCCCGGCGCGTTCATCGCGCTGCACGCGGTGAGCTGCCACGAGCCGATCCGGCCGTCTGACCTGGCCGGACGGCTGCAGCTTGACGCCTCCACGATCAGCCGGCACGTGCGCAACCTTGAGGACGCCGGTTACCTCGCCCGTACCCCCGACCCGGCCGATCGGCGGGCGTCCCAGGTCTCATTGTCGGAGGTGGGTCGTACCATCCTGGACCGGATGCTCCAGACCAGACGGGTACGGGTCGCCGAGGCTCTGTCTGGTTGGTCGCAGGAGTCTCGGGACCAACTTGTCGCACTCGTCAGCCGGCTTGCCGGCGACCTTGAACGGACCGACTCCGAAACGGGGTCGACCTAGGTCGTTGGGCTGGTCCCGCTGACCGGGTCATGCAGCAGCTCCGAGGTCGTGTTCGGCTAGGTGCCGGTCCAGCAGCGGCCAGGTGGTGTGCCGGGCGGCCCGGCCGGTGAGTACGCCAAGGTGGCCGCCGGGTGCGGTCTCGAACCGTACGCTGTCCGCGCCGCTGAGCAGGGTGACCAGCCGACCGACCGCGCCGACCGGGGCAATGTCGTCGTCCGTACCGGCGAGCACCAGCACCGGCTGCCGCACCCGCGCGATCTCGATCCGCCGGCCGGACAGATCGAGGTACCCGGCAGCAAGGTCGTTAGCCCGCAACAGCCGGTGGTAGAGCTGGCCGAAGCTCCGGCCTGGGTAGGCGAGCATGTTCGCGGTGAGGTGGTCGACCGCCTCGATCTGGGCGAGGTAGTCCCGGTCGGCCAGGTTCGCCATGATCGCCAGCGGTCTGGTCAAGTACTTATCGACGCTGGTCAACCGGTAGGCCCACCGGACCATTGGCGCCGGTGCCCCACCGAGCAGCCGGTACAGCGGGGTAATCAGGTGGTCGCCGGGGGCCCGCGGCAGCGCCCGGAAGGGGGCGACCAACGGCACGGCGCTCAGGTCGAAGGGTGCCGCGATCGTGGTGATCGACCGGATCGGTAGGTCCGGACGGTCTGCGGCAGCCAGCAGCGCGATGACCCCGCCCAGGCACCAGCCCACCACATGCACCGGCCGCCCGCCGCTGTGTTGGCTGACCGCCTCCACCGACCGGGGGAGGACCTCGTCGATCCAATGTTCTAGGCCGAAGTGTCGGTCGGCGAAGGAGACCGCGCCGTAGTCGACCAAGTAGCTGGGCCGGCCACCCTCGACGAGGTACTCGACCATGCTGCAGCCGCGGCGCAGGTCGAAGCACAGTGCCGGGGCAGCCAGCGGCGGCACCAGCAGCACTGGGTCACCGGGCACTCCTGCGCCCGGCGGCTGGTGGTAGGTGTACACCGACCGCAGCGTTCCCCGATCGATCAGCGAGTGTGGCATCGGCCGCAGGTCGGCCAGCCGCCCGAACAGCAGCTTGTGCATCACGTTCGCTGCTGCCGCGGAAGCGTCGGCGAGTGAGGGGATCAGGGCCATGGCCGCTCCTGGTGCAGTTGAGCGTCAGTCTAGAAGAGTCCACAGCATGTCCGCTGGGTGACGGGGCTGGACAGTAGGCAGTCGGTGATGCATCATCGATATATCGGTAACTAGCCTAGGAAGGGCATGACGATGCGTGAAGATTTTTCTGGATCTGCTCGTGGAGAGTGGGGCAGGCAGGGGTTGTGGTTCGGTGCCGGACCGTTGGGTCTCGGACCGGAGTGGGACCCTCGGCGGTGGGCATTCGGGCCGGGGCGGCCGCCGTTTGGCTCGCCCGGCCACCGTGGTCGCGGTCGGGGCCGGCGCGGCAATGTCCGGGCCGCAATCCTCGCCCTGCTCGTCGAGCGGCCGATGCACGGCTACGAGATGATCTCCGAGCTGGAGGAGCGCACCGGGGGCATGTGGCGGCCGAGCCCCGGCTCGGTGTATCCCACCCTGCAGTTGCTGGAGGATGAGGGATTGATCAGCAGCGAGCAGACCGAAGGCAAGCGGCTGTACTCGCTCACCGACGCCGGTCGCGAGCAAGCCAGCCAGGGTCAGCAGGCGCCCTGGGACCGGATCACCGAGGGCTTCGACTGGGAGACGATGAACCGGCTCCGCGGCGGCATCGTTGGGCTGACCACGGCGTTCGGTCAACTGATGGCCAGCGGTACTGACGCGCAGAAGGCGCAGGCGGCCGAGGTGCTTGCCGATGCCAAGCGCCGGCTGTACGCGATCCTGGCCGAGGAGGATGATGCCGTCCCGGGTGAGGAGTGAGCTGGCTGCGTCGCTTGGCCGGCCGGGTCGCTGGGATCAACGGTGCCCTGGATCAACGGAGGAACTGGGATCAACGGATCGACGTCCCGGTCTGCGCCGGGATCAGCGAAAGTCGCGGGACCGAGCCTGGGTGGCCAGCGGCAGGGACTCGATCCGTTCGGCGATGATGTTGACCACCCCCTCGGTGTTCTCGCACCGGCCCCGGATCAGCAGAGCGGCCGACTCCCGCGCCACCCGCCGGTACCGTTGCCAGACGCCGCGTGAGCAGATCACATTGGTGAAACCGGTCTCGTCCTCCACGTTGATGAACGTGGTGCCGCCCGCGGTGGCCGGCCGTTGCCGGTGGGTGACCACGCCGGCCACCAGTACCCGGGAGCCCGGCTCGATGCAGTGCAGCCGGCCGGCCGAGACCACGCCCAACGCGTCCAGCGATTCCCGGACGAACTGGGTCGGGTAGCTACCCGGGGACACGCCAGTGGCCCATAGGTCGGCGATTGCCTGTTCCACCTCGGTCATCGCGGGCAGCGGCGGGGCGGTCCTGGTGGGCTGGCCGGTCGGCAACTGCCCGGGCCGCAGCCGGCTGGCCGCCCCGGCCGACCACAGCGCCTCCCGGCGGGAGTGCCCGAAGCAACCCAGCGCACCCGCGGTGGCCAGCGACTCGATCACCGTGGTGGACAGCCCGTGCCGAGTGGCCAAGGCGGCTAGGTCGGGGTACGGGCGGCCGCTGGCGATCCGCTCGGCCAGCGCCTCGCCGACGTTGCGGATCGACGACAGCCCGAGCCGTACCACTGGCTGACCCGCGTGACCACCCGGCTCAGCCGGTGGCTCCGGGGGCTCCAGCGTGGCCTTGGCCGTGCTGGCGTTCACATCCGGGCCACGTACTGTGACCCCATGCCGACGCGCGTCGGCGACCAGCGACTGCGGGGAGTAGAAGCCCATTGGTTGGGCGTTCAGCAGCGCGGCGCAGAACGCGGCGGGGTAGGACAGCTTCAACCAGGCACTGGCGTAGACCAACGAGGCGAAGCTGAACGCGTGGCTTTCCGGGAACCCGTAGTCGGCGAACGCGAGTAGCTTCTGGAAAATCTGGTCGGCCGCCGACGGGCCGATCCCGCGCTCGGCCATCCCGGCCATCAGCTTCGGTCTCAGCCGGTCCAGCCGCTCCACCGAGCGCTTGGCGGACAGCGCCCGGCGTAGCTGGTCAGCGTCTTCCGGGGTGAACCCGGCCGCCTCAATGGCGATTTGCATTAACTGCTCCTGGAACAGCGGCACCCCGAGCGTCTTCTTCAGTGGACCTTCCAGCAGCGGGTGCAGGTAGGTCGGCTCCTCTTGGCCGTTGCGGCGGCGGATGTACGGGTGCACTGAGCCGCCCTGGATCGGACCGGGCCGGATGATCGCTACCTCGACCACCAAATCGTAGAAGTTCCGCGGCCGCAGCCGGGGCAGGGTGGCCATCTGGGCCCGGCTCTCCACTTGGAAGACCCCGACCGTGTCGGCGGCGCAGAGCATGTCGTAGACCCGCGGGTCCTCCTTCGGGATGGTGGCCAGGTCGTACCGCTTGCCGTACTGGGCCTCGATCAGTTCGAAGGCGTAGCGCAGCGCGGAGAGCATGCCTAGCCCAAGCAGGTCGAACTTGACCAGTCCGGCGTAGGCGCAGTCGTCCTTGTCCCATTGCAGCACGCTGCGGCCCGGCATCCGGGCCCACTCCACCGGGCAGACCTCCACCACCGGCCGGTCGCACAGCACCATCCCGCCGGAGTGGATGCCCAGGTGGCGGGGGAAGCGGAGCACCTGCTGGGCCAACTCGATTACCGAGTCCGGAATGTCGTGCGCACCGTCTGATGTGGACGATGCGGTCCGGATACGTAGCGCGTCGTGGTTGTCGACCTGCCTGGACCAAGCGTCCTGTTGCCCGGGCGGGTAGCCCAGGGCCCGGGCCATGTCGCGGACCGCCGACTTCGGTCGGTAGCTGATCACGTTTGCGACTTGGGCTGCGCAGTCGCGGGTGTACTTGTCGTAGACGTACTGGATCACCTCCTCCCGGCGGTCGGATTCGATGTCAATGTCGATGTCCGGCGGTTCGGTCCGCGCGGTGGACAAGAACCGCTCGAACAGCAGCTTGTGCCGTACCGCGTCGACCGAGGTGATGCCGAGTGCGTAGCAGACCGCGGAGTTGGCCGCCGAGCCGCGGCCCTGGCAGAGGATGCCGTTGCGTCGGCAGAACTCCACGATGTCCCAGACGATCAGGAAGTAGCCGGGGAAGCCCTGTCGGTCGATGACGGTCAGCTCGTGCTCGATTTGCCGGTAGGCCCGGGAGCGCGGGGTCGGAACGCCGTACCGGCTGCGGGCACCGGCCAGGGTGAGCTCGCGCAGGTACGTCATCTCGGTGTAGCCGGGCGGCACAGTGAACCGGGGCAGCCGCGACCGCAGCAGGTCCAGCCCGAACGCACACTCTCGTCCAATGTGGACAGTGCGGTCCACGATGCCCGGGTAGCGGGCGAACCGGCGGACCATCTCAGCACCGCTCCGCAGGTACGCCCCACCTGCGGCGGGCAGCCAGCCGTCCATGTCGTCCAGCCCGCGGCGGGCCCGGACCGCAGCGAGCGCGGCGGCCAGCCGAGCACCGCGCGGGGTGGCGTAGTGCACGTTGTTGGTGGCGACGGTGGCCAGCCCGACATTGCCAGCCAGTTCGGCCAGCGCGTCGTTGCGGGCGGAGTCGGTGGGCTGGCCGTGGTCGATCAGCTCGACCACGACGTTGTCCCGGCCGAACAGCGCGACCAGCCGGTCCAGCTCGCGACGGGCAGCGGCCAGCCCATCGGCAGTTGACGTGCCGGCCAGCGCGGCCGGCACCGCGCCCTTGCGGCAGCCGGTGAGCACCAGCCACCGACCGTCCGCAGCAGCGCCTAAGGCCTCGAGATGGTAGGTCGGTTTGCCCTTCTCGCCGGCAAGCTGCCCGGTGCTGATCGCCCGAGACAGGGTGCGGTATCCGGTAGGGTCGCGGACCAGGACCAGCAGGTGCCGGCCCTGAGGGTCGGGTACGCCGCCCGCCGGTGCGGTCAGGTCGAGCGATAGCTCCGCGCCGAACAAGGTACGCACTCCGCTGGCGGCTGCCGCCTCGGCGAACCGAACGACGCCGTAGCAGCCGTTGTGGTCGGTCAGGGCCAAGCCCTCGATGTCGAGCCGGGCGGCAGTCTCGACCAGCTCCTCGGGGTGCGAGGCGCCGTCTAGGAAGCTGAAGTTGGAGTGGCAGTGCAGCTCGTACCAAGGCACCCCGCACCCGAAGGAGCCGGCCGGGTCACGGCTTGCGGCCCGAGTGACCACCGGCTGGTACGGCGCTCGCTTGCGCGACCAGGCGGGACTGTCATTACCGTCTCCGGCTGGGCGGCTGCGCGGGGATCCGGTGGCCGGGGGCTGCTGCCCGGCTAGCCGGCGCTCCAGATCCCGCCATGGGATTGACGGGTTGCGCCACCCCATCGTTGCTTCCTCCCCTCAGTCGTACTCCGCCTCGACCAGCCATCGGCGGCCTGCGCAGCCGAGCAGATAGGCTCGTCCATCCACTGTGGACACCTGCATCCGCGCTCGCCGGCGGTGCCGGGTCGGGTCCCACCACCGTTCGTCGGTCGGCCACGGTCCACCCCAGCCGGCCACTTCCACCGGCCGGCCCGGCCCGACCGCCAGCCAGGATGGCGGCTCGGACAGCGCGCCCCGCCCATCCACCTGCACCGCCGCGCCGGATCCGCCAGTCAGCGTGGCCGGCAGCGGGTCGGGATGCACCAGCGCCGGGTACGGCGGCGGGATACCGCTCGGCCAAGGTTGCCCAGGGTCGTAGTGGGGGTGCCGATCCTCGTCCCACGCCACCCAGGTCAGCCGGCTGGCCGGATCCCGACCGCCGCCGGGCACCGGGACGGTGACCGCGTACGGTCCGAGCAGGCCCTGCACTTGGGCCACCGCCCGGGCGGCTCGCTCGGCCGCTTCCCGGTCCTCGCCGTACAAGTCGAGCTGCTCGCTGCCGAGCCGGATCACCTCCTCCGGCGACAGCCGAAGCACCTTGATCTGCCCCCGGCCACCGCCGGTCACCCAGCCGTCAAGCTGCCACCGCAGCCGATCGACCACCGCAGCCGCAGAGTACGACCCGTGTCGCCACAGTCGGGCGCAGACGGCTCCGTCGCTGGTCTCCGCCTGTATCGACAGCAGGGTGCAGACCAGGCCCCGGGCAGCCAGCCGGTCGTGCAGCAGCTCGGCCAACTGCCGGACCGCGAAGGTCGCCGCGGTCACGCTGTCGACCGGCGGGTCGAGGGCGGCGATCGCGGTCAGCTCGGGTGCCGGCTGTTGCGGGGCGACTGGCCGCTCATCCAACCCACTGGCCAGCCGATGCGCCACCGCGCCGGCTGGCCCGAACCGGGCCAGCACGTCGGCGCTGGGCAACGCGGCGAACTCACCTAGGGTATGCAGCCCCAGCCGGCGCAGCAGACCGGCCAGCTCGGGCCGGCCGAGCACCCCCACCGGCCAGTCAGCCAAGAACGCAAGGGTGTCGCCGGCCGGTACGATTACCCCTCGGCGGGCGGCCAGTGCCGCGGCAAACAGCCCGTCCGCGATTCCCACCCAACACTCGCCACCGTTGGCTTCATCGACGGTATTGACGACCCGCTTGGCCAGCGTCTGCTCGCCGCCGTGGTAGCGGGCCGCGCCGGCCGCTGGAAAGGCGAGTTGCCCCGGTTGCATCACCTCCACCCTGGGTACCAGCTCGGTAATCGCCCTCACCACCCGTTCGAACTCCCGACCGTCGCGTCGTGGGTCGTGGTCGAGGAGCAGCAGGCCAGCGCACACCCGCTGCGCGTCGCGTGGCTTCTGCCCGGCACGCACGCCTTCGGTCCGGGCGGTGGGGGTGCATGCAGCGACTAGGCCATCCCGGACGACAACTGCGGCGATACCGGGACTGACCCCGGCTGCGGTCAGTGGCCAGTCCGGACACCGGGCGACGACGGTCCGTCGCCCCGGCGCGGCCCGGCCGTCCTCGCCGACCGCTACCTGCTCGGTCCCGTGTTTGCTGCGTTCCTCGCGGCTCCTCCCGGTCGGGCCGCTGTCCCCTCGCTGCTGGCTCACGCTGCCGCTCCCAACCGGGCCCGACCCTCCCGCGGACGGGCCGCTGCACCCCGACCTTCGGCACGAATAGTGACCTCCCGAGCGCGTAGCTGCCCGGCCCCAGTGCCCAACCCGTGCCAACTACCGTCCACAATGGACAGGCAAAGCTCGGCTCCAGGCCAACCGCCGGCGACCAGCAGCACTGCCCGTCGCTCCCTGACCCGCGCGGACAGCCGGCGGACGTCGCGGGGATAAGCTCGGCTTGGAGGCCGCAGCACCACCAGGTCGACGGCGTCCAGCAGGGCTGCGGTGACGGCCAGCCACTGCTCGCCGGGATCGTGGACGGCGACCACGCGTGGCAGCGACACCCCGAGTTCGGCGGCGGCCAACCCACCGAGTTCCGGCCAACCGACTACCCCACACCACGACCCGGTCCGGGATGCCTCGGCGAGCAGGGCAAGGAGCAGTGTCGTGCCACCACGACCGGGGGTGACCGCGACTGCGGTGCCGCGCTGCAGGCCCCGGTGCGGCAGCAGCCCGGCCAGCTCTGGTCGTACCGGAAAGACTCCCGGTGGGTCCCCTTCCGCGGGCTGCCGGCGCCAGCCGAGCCCGACCACCGGCCCGGTCGGCGGTAGGGCTCCGGTCAGCGGGGTAGCGAGAGCAGCGATCACCTTGTTATGTTCGAACACATGTTCGAATCATGCAAGCCCCCGTTGCCTCGGCTGGTCTGGCTGGCACGGCTGGTCTGGCTGGCACGGCTGGTCTGGCTGGCACGGCTGGTCTGGCTGGCGCAGGTAGGTGGTGCCAGGAGGGCGGCAGGGCGGGTGGGACAGTGCTCCGCTAGGTCGGCAGCCCCATCGCGCGGACTTGCGACGCCGGAAGGAGCCGGAGCGGCCGGAAAGAGAGGGAGGTCTCGAAAGCGATCGCTGGGGGCTGGTTGCCCGTACGGTCGACGGTATGGGGTGGGGTTTACTCAGCGCGCTGGCTGCGGCGGTCAGCTTCGGGCTCGCCTCGGTGATGCAAGCGCTAGCCGTGCAGGCGACCAGGGACCGTGGTGGGCTCGATCCGAAGCTGCTGATCCGATTGTTCAGCCAGTGGCGGTTCGGGTTCAGCCTGCTGCTGGACCTGCTGGGCTACCTGGCTACGCTGGCCGCGCTGCGTACCCTGCCAGTGTTCCTCGTGCAGGCTGCCGTGGCCGCCAGCGTTGCGGTCGTTGCGGTCGTGGCGTCTTGGGTGATGACGGTTCGGCTGGGTCGGCGGGAATGGGTCGCGGTCGTCGCGGTGTGTACTGGCTTGGCGTTGCTCGGGTCCGCTGCGGCCGAGGAGGGTGCTGGCCGCGCCAACGCCGCGGTCCACCTTATGTTGCTGATTTCGGTTGCGGTGCTGGGGCTGCTCGGCGTGGCGGCCGCCCGGCTGCCGGCCCCAGCGGGTGGATTCGGACTTGGTCTGGTGGCGGGGCTGGGTTTCGGGGTGGTGGCGCTAGCCAGCCGGGCAGTGACCAGCTTCGTCCCCGGGCAGTTGCTGCGCGACCCGGCCGGGTACGCGATCGTGGTGGCTGGATCCCTCTCGTTTTGGTTGTACGCCACCGCCATGCAGCGCGGAGGGGTGACCCAGGCGACCGCCGCACTGGTGGTCGGTGAGACGGTGTTGCCTGCGGTCGTCGGAGTGATCGTGTTTGGTGACCGGACCAGGCCTGGATTCGCCGGCCTGGCCGTGCTCGGGTTCGGCTTGGCAGTGGCTGGTGCGCTGCTGCTGGCCCGGTTCGGCGAGATCACCAATCCGTCGGCAACGCAGGCTGGACGTTGTTTCACCGAGTGTTCTCCGACGGATTCGTCGGGTCAGGAGCGGGTGGTCCCCGACCGTTGAGTGGCGTTGTCGCCGTTGGTGGCTGTCAGAGCATCTGTACTGGTCTCCGCAGTCGAAGCCCAGGACCGTGTGTTGGCCAGGAGCATCCGCACCAGCTTGGTGTCGAACCGGCTGAGAGCGCCTTCGAGGTCGGCCGGCGGTCCGCGAGGTACCCCGATCCACGGTGGTATCTGGCCGCCGGTGGTATCTGGTCGTCGGGGTTTCGGCTCTCCATGACCGAATCCGGCCATCGGCCGGATCCTGCGCGCCGCCGACGGTGACGTCGGTCACTCGCAGACAGAAGTCGACCGGAGGTGCCGAGGTGAGTGGAATGCCGCAACCAGCGCCGGCGCCCGACCCCGTGCCGCTTCCCGATCTGGCTCCGCTGCCCGACCATGGGGGGCTCCGGCGGCTGACCGATGCGCTGCACATCCCGCTCTGGCAGGAGGCTAGGGCACTCACCCAGCGCCGACAGATCATCAGCCACCCGCTGTGGCAGCGTCCACCGCTGGATGCCGCTGGTCTGCCGGTCCTGCTAGTCGGCGGGATGGGGAGCACGCCCCGCGTGCTGGCGCCGCTGCAGGACCTCCTGCACCGGTTCAACTGCCGCAGCCTGATCGCACCGGTGAAGCTGGGGATTGGCTGCGGCGAGGCGACCACCGTGGCCGTAGAGCGGGCGCTGTTGCGTCTGGTGGAGGCCACCGACGAGCGGGTAGTGATCATCGCGCACAGCCGGGGTGGCCAGTTCGCCCGTGCCGTCGCGGTACGCCACCCGAACCTGGTGCGCGGGTTGATCACGCTGGGCAGCCCGCTGAACCGGCTGTTGGCCATCCATCCGCTGCTGCGTGCCGAGGTGACCGTGCTGGGCCTAGCCGGTTACCTCGGCATGCCCGGGCTGATGTCGCCGAGCTGCCTGTGGGGCCGTTGCTGCGCGCAGCTTCGGCTGGACATCGCTGGGCCGTTCCCGGCGTCGGTGCCGTTCGTGTCGCTGTACTCCCGGGAGGACAAGGTGGTCGACTGGCGTAGTTGCCTGGACCCGGCTGCCCGGATACGGCACGTGTCGGCTACTCACGGTGGCTTGCTGTGGGCACCGGCCAGCCTAGGGGCGATCAGCGAAGAACTCGCCGACATTGTGCGCGCCGGGAACCTATCGGAATCTGCGGTTGCCAGCTAGCCCTCCCACCACTCCGCTGCCCTCTCCCGGCGGTCTGTCCTCTGCTCGGTACAGCGCAGCAGGACCGCAACACCGCCGAAGCGCGCTGGCAATCATGACGTGTTGGTCTGGTCATAAGATGTTCATAACCACGGGAGGCGCCGGTGGGAGGTAAAGTCAACCGGGGTTGGGGCCGTCGGCTGGCCCGCGCGGATGCCGACATGCTTCGCCCGCAGTATCGGGTAATCCACGGTTACCGGCGGGCTTTCCGGCACACCGGCAGCGGGCCGGCGGTGCTGCTCATCCACGGGATTGGCGACAGCTCAGCGACTTGGGCCGGCATCCTGCCCGTGTTGGCCCGCCGGTTCACCGTGATCGCGCCGGACCTGCTTGGCCACGGTGGCTCGGACAAGCCGCGGGCGGATTACGCGGCCGCCGCGTACGCCTCCGGGATGCGCGACCTGCTCAGCGTGTTGGATATCGATCGGGTCTCGGTGATTGGCCATTCGCTGGGCGGCGGGGTAGCCATGCAGTTCGCCTACCAGTTCCCGGAGCGCTGCGAGCGGCTGGTGCTGGTCGGCAGCGGCGGGGTGGCGCGTGATGTGCATCCGCTGCTGCGGATGGCCGCCGCGCCCGGCGCCGAGGCGGTGTTGCCGCTGGTCACCACCGCGCCGGTCCGATCCGCGATCCGGCTGACCGCGCCGCTGATCCGGTGGACCGGTGGGTTCGGTCTTGGCCGGGACCTCGACCACGCGCTGGACCGGTACTTCGCGTTGGCCGATTCCACCGCGCGGCAGGCGTTCCTGCGTACCCTGCGCTCGGTGGTGGACCGGCGTGGCCAGGTGGTCACCATGCTGGACCGCTGCTACCTCACCCAGGGCATGCCGACGCTGCTGGTATGGGGATCGCAGGACCGGGTCATCCCAGTGCAGCACGCGGCCCTGGCGCACGCCGCGATGCCAGGCAGCCGGCTGGAGATCTTCGGCTCGGCCGGACACTACCCACACCACACGGACCCGGGCCGGTTCCTCGCCGTGGTCGAGGACTTCCTGATCAACACTCCGGTTGCCGAGTACGATGCGCAGCGCTGGCGGGATATCCTGCGTGCCGGCGGGCCGTCGTTGTCGCAGACCGGGCTGGACCCGGCTGCGGCCCGCCAGGTTGTGCTACCCGGGGCTACCTGACCGTTGGACGGTTCGTACCATTTCGCTCCACCGCCAAGAGGGGCGAGAAATCACCAAACTGCCCGCAGGAAACCGATGCCGGCAGATGTGAGCGGATGACGGAGATGTAAACGGGTCGTCGGTACCGTGTGCTTCACTAGGCGCTTTATCAAAAATTCCCTTCGGCGCCGGTCTCTTGCCGGACCGGCGGCCGACGAGTTGTACTGTATCGCCCCGCTCCGCTGCGTCGGAGGTGCATCCGCTCAATTGGACCGCCGGCAAAGAACATTCCTTTCAGCTAGGGTTTTTCTCAAGCTGCGGACGGATCACGGTAGCCACGAGACGTGGCCGTGCAGCGCCGCGTATCCGACGAACGCGATGGTATCCAGCAAGAAGTGCGCGATGATCAGCGGCAGCACCCGGCGGGTACGCTGGAAGACCGCCCCGAAGATCAACCCCATGATCAGGTTGCCGGCAAAGCCGGACAGTCCCTGGTAGAGGTGGTAGCTACCGCGCAGCACGGCGCTGGCGGCCAGCGTCCGGCCCGGTCGCCAGCCTAGCGCCGCCAGCCGGGTGAGCAGGTACCCGACCACGATCACTTCCTCCAGCAGCGCGTTCTGCGCGGCGGCGGCGACCAGGACCGGTACCCGCCACCACACCGCGGGCAGGCTCTCCGGTACGAGCTGCACGCTTAGTCCGAGCGCGTGGGAGCCGAGGTAGAGCAGCAGTCCCGGGATGCCGATCACCGCGGCCAGCAGCGTGCCCTGGCCGAGGTCCCGGAGGGGCCCACCGCCCGGCACCTCGGTACGCCGGGCCGGACCCCACCGGGTCAGGCCGAGTTGGGGCAGCGCGCCGTCGCGGGTCAGCAGGTGCAGAGCCAGCAACGCGGGCAGCACCCCAGCCAGGATGCCCACGAGCTGTAGCGCCAGGTCGAGGTTTGGCCGGCCGGGAGCCTGCGAGTTGTTTAGCACCGCCTGGGTGTCGGCCAGCGGCCGCCGGCTGGTCAGGTCGCCGACTAAATACACCGCCGCCTGGATCGCGGCGATGCCCACCGAGACGCCGAGGATGAGCAACACCTCGGCCCGCAGGCCGCCGCCGGGCGGGGATCCCGCTGACTGGGGGCCGGCGTCGGTTGCTCTGCTACCCGCGATGCGCTCCTGCACCCTGGTAGCTTGCCGCACCGCCGCCCCCTCTTCCGCCGATCTTGACGTAGTTGTCGCTAAGAGAGCCAAAATAACGGCAGGAACGTCAAGATCGGCGGGATGGGTAGTCACCCGGCTAGCCGGTGATCCCCCAATCTCTCAAGACATCCTGCGTATCAGCACCGGGCATGGGCGGCGCGGTGGGCTGTCCCGGCGTACTGCGGGAGAAGCGAGGCGCCGGTGCAGCCTGCAGTACGCCGCCAATGGTGGTCAGCGTGCCGCGGGCGGTGAGCTGCGGATCAACCGCCGCCTCGGCGAAGGTCAGCACCGGGGTCACACAGGCATCGGTACCGGCGAAGATCTCCGTCCATTCTGCCCGGCTGCGAGCCGCGAAGGCGGCGGCAAACCGCTCCCGCAGCTCCGGCCAGCCATCGCGGTCCAACTGGCTGGGAAGCTGATCCGGGTCGAGACCGAGACCGGCCAGCAACTGCGCGTAGAACTGCGGCTCCAGCGCGCCAACAGCGATGTACCGCCCGTCGGCACATACGTAGGTGTCGTAGAACGGCGCCCCGGTATCCAGCAGGTTCGAGGCCGGCCGGTCACTCCAGGCGCCCTGCGCGCGCAGCACCCAGACCATCTGCGCCAGCGAGGTGGTGCCGTCCACGACCGCGGCGTCCACAATCTGGCCGCGCCCAGACCGCTCCCGCTCCCACAGCGCGGCCAGCACCCCCATGACGAGGTAGAGCGACCCACCGCCGAAGTCGCCAACCAAGTTGAGGGGGGCGGTGGGCCGGGCGCCAGCGGTCCCAATCGCATGCAGCACGCCCGTAAGGGAGAGGTAGTTGATGTCGTGGCCGGCGCGCTGGCTGCGCTGTTCGTCCTGGCCCCAACCGGTCATCCGAGCATAGATCAACCGCGGGTTGCGAGCCAGGCAGCCGTCCGGACCAACGCCGAGCCGCTCGGTGACGCCGGGGCGGAAGCAGTCGATGAGGACGTCGGCCCGGTCGAGAAGCTGTCGTACGGTGTCCAACCCAGCCGGGTCTTTCAGATCGGCGGCCATCGACCGGCGTCCGCGTAGCAGCCAGTCGGCGGCCGCGGCGTCATCCACCCGCAGCCCGCCGGCTGGGCGTTCAATCCGTACCACGTCGGCGCCCAGATCGGCCAGCAGCATCGCCCCGTGCGGACCGGGACCGATCCCGCCCAACTCGACCACCCGCAGTCCGGACAGCGGTCCGGGCATCATCGCCTCCGTTCGTAGACCCGCCGATCTTGACGTTGTTGTTGGAATTTCGGCCCCGATAACGACATCTTTGTCAAGATCGGCGGGGGGAGGGGCGAGGGGAGGGGCGGCATGGGAGGGGGGAGGTGAGCGTTTCTAGCGCCGCCAGCCGCTGCCGGGTTGCCGCCACCAGCGGCGGCGGGTGGGCCCGCTGCTCCCAGTGCCGCAGCGCATCGAGCCCGCGGCGGCGGTGCGAGTCGGCTTCTGGCCGGCCGGCGCGGGCGGCGTACTCGCCGAGGTACAGATGGGCCAGCGCCACCCCGACCCCGGTGGACTGGCTGCCGCGCAGCGCCAGGCTCTGCTGCAGCGACTCGACCGCCGCCTCCTGCTCGGCAGCCGAAGACTCCTCGGCGCCGAGCACCGCGGTTCCGGCATGCAGCAAGCACCGGGCTCGGCCTAGGTCGTCGGCTTGCTGCTCGTACAGCAGCTTCGACGTCGCCCACCGCTCCATGGCCCTGGTCCGGTTGTGCTGCCGGAACGCGACAATGCCGAGCAGCTCCAGCGCGTGCGCCCGGCCGGCGATGTCGTGGCTGTCCTCGGCAACCGCAAGTGCCTCGCTGAGCTGGTCCCGGGCGGGATCTAGCCGGCCGGCCGCCAGCAGCCCGGCGCCGAGGTTGGTCAGGTCCACCACCCGGCCGGCGGTGTCCCGGCGGGGCCGCCTGGCCCGGCTGTGCTGGAACTCTCGCTGCGCCTCTTCCGGTCGCCCGCTGTCCAGCAGGTACAGCCCCAGGTTGGTGTGCAGTACGGCACTGCCGCGACCGCGCTCGGCCGGCGCACCAACGTGTTCTCGCAGTTCGGCCAGGTACCCCTCGGCCGCCGGCAAGTCGTCGCGGGCCCGGGCGACCGCCAGCAACCGCAGCAGCGCCGCCTCCAGCGCCGAAGCATCGTGCAGCCGCCGGGCCAGCCGGGCCATCGTCTCCGCGGCACCCTGCCGGTCGGCCGGCCGGTTCTCCCGGGTGAACCACACCTCCAGCGCATCGGCGATCTGCCAGAGCCCGGCCGCGACGGCCCGCGGCGGGTCGGGCACGTTCAGCAGCGCGAGCAGGGCCAGGTCCTCGGCCCGAAACCACCGCTCGGCGGTGGACGGCGACTGCGTTCCGAGCCCGGAGGTCCCGAGCCCGGAGGTCCCGAGCCCGGAGGTCCCGAGCCCGGGGGTGTCGAGCCCGGAGATCCTGAGTCCGGGGTTGTCGAGCCCGCCAGCCAAGACCTCAGCGCATTCGGTGGCCAGCCGGCCGTAGTGGTTGACCAGCCGGGTCAGGTCGCTGGTACGAGCACCCGGCCGCCCCTCGTTCAGTGCGCGGGCATCGCCTTGCACCCGGTACAGCGCCGGCCCGGTCCGTACCATCAGGGAGCGCCGGACCAGCTCATCAAGCAGGATCGGGGCGCGGTTGCCGACCAGCACCGTCACCGCGATCTCCGACCACTCCTCCAGCGGGATTCGGGTCAGGGTGGCCAGCAGCGCCCGGGCATCATTGGATGCGCCGGCAAGCTGCAGGTCCAGCAAATGTCGGGCCGCTGCCGAGGCGCCCTGCTGGCGGCGCAGGTCAGCCAGCAGGGCCGGTACGGACACCCCGGGGTTGGCGGCCAACCACCGGCCGCTTTCGATCGCCATCCGGGGTTGCTTGAGGTACGCCTCGGCGAGTTCGCTCGCTGCCTGAGGATCGCGGACGAACCGCTCCGAGACGGTCGACCCGGGATGGTCACCGGTGTCCTGCTCACAGCACAGCTCCAGCGCGGCGGTGCCGTCCAGCGGCCCCACCTGCTGGTCGGGTACGCCGGCCAGCTCGGGCGCCGGGATGTCGCCGGCGAGCACCACGTACGCCCCGGGTATCCGGTAGGCGACCCAGCGGACCTGCTCCGGACTGGTGATGTTGTCCAGCACCAGCACCCGGCCGGTCTCGCGCAGCGCATCGCGGACGTCCTCGGTGGCGGCAGCCACATCCGGTACCCGGCCGGGCCGCTGCCCCAGCGCCGACAGCACCCGGATCGCGACCCGGCGGTCGCTGTCGGTGTGCTGGCTTTCCAGGTCGAGGTAGAGCTGCCGGTCCGCGGCTGGCACCAGCCGGCGGGCCGCCTCGATCGCCACTGCCGACACGCCCATCCCGGCTGGGCCGTGCACCAGTACCAGGCCGTGCTGGCTGAGCGTCGCGGTGACCGCGGACAGCAGGTGGTCGCGGCCGAGCAGGGCGAGTGCCGGCGGCAGCGGTTCGGTCGGGCTGGCCGGCGGCTCGGTCGCGATCTCCGGCTCCTCGATGTCGCTGAAGTACCGCCGCTTGATCAGGATGAAGAGGAGGATTAGGCTGACCAGCACGATGGTTTGCTGCCACCGGGTCAGGGCGCCGCCGAGCAGGTTGGCGACCAGGTTGATCGCCACGTCGCCGGCTAGCGCGCCGGCGCCGGCCGCCACCCAGCCCAGCACCCGCTGCTGGGTCCGCGTCTCCCGGGACAGGTTCACCGGAGAAGTCCCGCCGTCAGGCCGCGTACCACCCACCGGCCGGTGGTCAGCACCAGCGCGAGGGGGATGATCAGGCTGACCACCGAGCCGGCCGCGATCACCCCGGCGGAGGTGGCGAACTGCCGGGCCTGCTCGTACAGCACCAAAGTCACCGGGTAGCCGCCGGAACCGCCGAGCAGCAGACCGATCACCAGGTCATTCCAGACCAGGACAAACTCCAGTACGGCCACCGCCAGCACCGTGGTCCAGCTCTGCGACATGGCGGTCAGCACCGCGGCAACCCGGCCCGGGTCGCCCAGCCGGGCCCGTTGCAGCGGCCCGTCTTGGGCGGCCCGGACGGCCAGCCGCAGCAGCAGGACCGCGAACGGCACCCCGAACGCGGCGTGGATTGCCGCGACCACGCCCGGTTCGCCAGAAATGTGCAGCCAGTCCAGCGCCCCGCCGAGCGGGCTGGCCACCCCTTGCACGGGTACCACCGCCAGCAGCAGGGTCACCGTGATCAACACCCGCTCCACGGCTCTCGGCAGTTGCCCGCAGGCCAGCGCGTACGCGGCCGGCACCGCGAAGACCAGCACCAGGGCGCTGGCCAGCACGGCCCGGCCGGCGGTGGCCAGCAGCGCGCCGCCCAGCTCGCCGCTGGCGAACGCCACCCGGTAGGACTCCAACCCCAGCCCGTCGTGGCCGCGAAGCCACCAACCGGCCACCGCCGCGTCCCGCGGGCTGCGCAGTGAGGTGGCCAGCAGCACCAGGAACGGCGTCAGCCACAGCGCAACCGCGGCCAGCCCCATCGGCCGGGCCAGCCAGCGCCGGGCGGGGGAGCGGGCCCGCCCCGGCTCGGTCCGGGCCGGGGCCGGCGTACTGGGCCACTCCCGCTTCAGGCCCCACAGCATGGCCAGGGCGAGTGCCGCCACGGTCAGAAACAGCAGGACCGCCAGCGCTGCGGCCCCACCCTCGCCGAGGGTGTCGTGCCAGCGCCACCAGTGCACCCCGACGACGTCCGCAGCGTCCTGCACCGAGCCGGGCGCACCGACCAGGACCAGCTCGAAAACCCGGGCCGCCGCCACCAGCAGGATCAGCAGGACCACCGAGATGATCGGGACCAGCGCGGGCAGGTAGACGGCGACCGCCCGGCGGACCCGCCCAGCACCGTAGGCCCGCGCCATCCGCAGCAGGTCGCGGGGGATGCCGGCCAGCCCAGCCCGGAATACCACCACCGCGAACCCGGCCCAGGCCCAGCCGAACGCGCTGCCCAGCACCCAGCCGATCGAGCCGGGGCCGAGCAGGGTGCTAGCGCGGGGGCGGGCCACCGCCCAGGCGGGGATGCCCAGTTCGTACTGGGCCGGTGACTGGTTGGCGACATCGAAGCGGACCGTACCGTTGGCGCCAGTCTGGCCGCTGGCGGCATAGTCGGAGCCGCCGATACCGCGGATCGTCACCGGTACGTCCGGGGCCAGCATGCCGTCCACCGTGACCACCGCAGCCACCCGGCCGGCTCCCGGGTCGGGCAGCGAGCCGGTGAAGCGTGGCCCGGGCCGGACCAGTGCTCCGGTCAGCGCCAGTACGCCCACCTGCCCGGCGGAGACCGGGTCAGCGGTGACCAGGTCGCCATTGATCGGCCGCACCGTGACCGCCGCCGTGGCTGGCCCGGCGTCGGGCAGGACCGGCGCGTGACCCAGCAAGTGCTGCCCGGCAGTCAGCACCGCGGTCACCGTACCGCGGTCGGGATGCGGGTCGAACATCAGCCGGAACACGATCCCGGAGACCAGGCCGGACACCGCGATTGGTGCAGCGATCACCCCGATCAGCAACGCCCGCGACCGGTAGGAGTTACGGCCGACCTGGCCGAGCAGGAAGCCGATCAGGCACACCAGCGGGGCGGCCAGCACCAGCCAGCGCAGGCTGTTGCCGATGGCGTGCCGTACCTGGACGTCGGCCAGGATCGCGGTGTAGTTGCCCAGACTGACGCCGAACCGGGCGCCGGAGACCCGTATGCTGGTCACCACGGTGGCCAGCAGCGGCGCCACCAGCACCGCCGCGACCAGGCCCGCAGCCGGCAGCAGCATCCCGGCCGTTTGCCAGGGGCGGGCCGGCCGGCCGGTCACCGGGGAGCGGGTGTCCTCCCGCGGCGCCACCTCGAACAGCACGCTGGTACCCCCGCCGCGGTGCTCGCTCGCTGCCGGTTGGTTCATCTGCTCGCCCCCGTCACCAGCGCGGTGACGGTACGGTCAACGACCGAGCTGATCGCGTCCGGTGTTGGGCTGAAGCCGAGGTTGCCGAGGCCGGTGAGGAAGTCCTGCATAGTCTGCCACAGCCCCTGCCCGTCGCCGACGCCACCGAGCATGTCGGAGATGGTGAACGCGATGAACCCGTCCATCCCATCCATGCCGTCCCGGACGTCGCGGACCGCGTCGAGGTCGTCGGTGATGTAGCCGAGCCGGCGGTAGACGCTGTTGTCACTGGCCCGGTTGACCGAGATCAGGCCGCCCTGGTTCGCCCAGATCTGGGCCGCCGCGGGGTCGGCCAGCCACCGGATCAGCGCCTCGCCAGGGGGCCGCCGCGGCTTGAGCAGCACCGCGAGGTCGCCGCCAACCACGATCGGCCGGGAGGATGCGGCCGATAACGCCGGAAAGGGGAACCAGGCCCGCTGCACGTTCGGCGCCCCGTACCTGCTGATCACCGGGTAACTGAAGTCGCCCTCCATCACCATGGCTGCGTCCCGACGGGTGAACACGTCCAGGACCGAATCCTCGAACTGGGTGAGCAGGGCGCCACCGATCCCGGCCGGAAACTCGCCGGGCTGCGCCCACATCTCGCCGAGTAACTGCAACGCCCGGCGGACCTTGGCGCCGTCCCAGCCCGCGGTCTTGGTGATGAGCTGGTGGTAGTACTCGGGATCGTCACCGAGCAGCACATTGGACAGCCACTGGTCGAGGACCCAGCCGTCGGCGGCGCCGAGCGCGAGCGGGGCGGTCCCGCGGGCCGCTAGGTCCCGGTTGGTCTGCTGCCATTCGGTCCAGGTGGCGGGTACGGTCGGGATGCTGCTGCCGGCCGTACCCGTGCCCTGCCGGTACCAGACCATCGAATCGTGCGCGGCCTTGAACCACACGCCCATGTCCGCACCGGCCCGCTGGACCAGCGTGCGCCACCCATCCGGATAGGAGCTGAGCAGGCCCGGCGCGAACTGCTGGATCGGGACCAGCCGGTCGGCGTACTGATCCACCAGTGCCGGCTGAGACAGCATCGCCACATCCGGTGCGGCGACCGCGGATACCTGGGCGCCGAGTACGGCGGGGATGTCATCGCCCATCGACAGCACACTGACGTCCCACCGCTCGTTCTCGGTGAAGGCGGCCAGCACCTCCCGGAACGCGGTGAGTTCCCACCCGCTCCACACCACAGCTACCCGTACCGTGCCCTTGCTGCCGCGGCCGCAGCCGGTGCTGAACAGCGGGGTCAGCGCCGGCAGGGCCAGTGCCTTCAGTACGGTCCGACGGCTCGTCCGAGGGCCGCTATGACGTAGCCTCGGTGCGCTGGCCGGCATCGGCGACCTCCTGGTCTGGGCTGGGCTCCGGGGCGGGGACCGGGCGCGCGGCGTAGACCCGGGAGGAGATCGCGTGGGCCCGTTCCGCGGTGTCGGTGATCACCACCACCGCGATGTTCTGTCCGATCACCGCGCGTACCGCGGCGGCGCAGTCGACCTGGTCGTGGCGGTCTTCCACCACCACCGCGCCCGGCGGCCCGGCCACGGCCCGGGCGCAGGCCACCCGCAGCCGCTGCTCGGCGGACAGCCGGTGTGGCCGGACCCGCAGCGCGCCGTCGAGTTCGAACTGGCGGGCGAGTTCGCGTACCTGCGCGGCCCGGGCAGCGCGCGAGCTGGTCCGGCGCAGGTTGAACTCGATGTTCTTGGTCACGGTCAGGTGCGGCAGCAGGCCGGCGCCGAGCGGGACGAGCGCGATCTGGTGCGGCGCGGGCAGCAGGTCGGTCACCACCACGTCGTCCACGACGATCTCCCCCTGGACCGGCCGGGACAGTCCGGTCAGCGCGTCGGCAAGACCAGTGCCGGCGTCGGGTTCGGCCAGGACTACTGCGGCGGTGCCGCGCCGTACGTACACCTGATCCTGGTTGAGTTCGAACTGGCCTCCCGCGCTCCAGACAACACCTGTCACCTGCAGACCGAGCATGCCCCACCTTCCGGCAGCCGGTGGGGTGTGCGGTAGGTCACTCGCTAATCCTAATCCTCCGTACCAATCATTTATTCTTTGTGCTGATCCTCACCCCCTGCGCCGTTCCTCACCCCATCCGCCGATCTTGACGTTATTGTTGGAATTATGGCGCTGATAGCGACATCTACGTCAAGATCGGCGGGAGTGGTGAGCGCGGCGGGCGCGGTGAGCGCGGGCCTTGGCGCGGTTGCCGCAGCGTTGCATGGAGCACCACTGCCGCCGGCCGGCGGGGGAGCGGTCGACGAAGCGCAGGCCACAGTCATCGTTGGCGCAGATCCGGACCGTGGCGCGGGTGCCTGTGCCGAGCAGCGCAACAGCGTCCGCGGCGATCTCGGCGAGCGCTGCCGGGATCGGTTCGCGGGGTGGCTGTACCGACAGCTCCGGTGGCTGCCCGCGGCGCTGCCGCAGGCTGACCCGGTGCGGCGACCGCCGAGCCGCCCAGCCGTTGACCAAGTCTAGGTCCGCGGGCCGGCACCGGCGACCGGCGAGTACCGCGTCGACGCACCGGCTGACCGCTTCCCGCAGAGTCCGCGCGTCGCGCAGTCGGGCGGCGCTGATCTGGCTCGGGCCAGGAGTGAGACCGGCAGCCAGCAGCCATTCATCAAGGTCGGTCGGAACACGCAGCAACTCCTGCCCGGCGCCCTCGCGGTCGCGATAAGTGTTGACCAGATCGAGGCTGGGCCGTCCGCCCTCCCACAGCCACGGCCCAGCCGCGCGCTGCCCGTTGCTCACAAGTAGATCCTACGGCTGTTTCTCGTGATAACCGGTTTATCCAGATCAGCCAGTTACCCCGTTTATCCCGCCGATCTTGACGTTGTTGCTGGAATTCTGGCCCCGATAACGACATCTACGTCAAGATCGGCGGGGAGGGGACGGCGGCGGGGAGGGGACGGCGGCGGGAAGGTAGAGGGAGGGGCGGGGAGGGGTACGGTACGAGGCCGCTGGCTCTGACGGTCGCAGCTTCGTACCGGCGCCCGGCAGACCTCGGCGGCGGTCGGTACGCCGCTCGCCGGACCGCGACGGGATCGGCGTACGCACCGCCCGCAGGCATGGGTGGACGAGCCCGCCGGTGAACCGCGTGTCGCGTCGACAAGTTGCCATGGCGATAATGGCGGTTATCCCGCCTCGATTGGTTGGCAGGAGGTAGCCGGTGACCGCGTACCACGTGATCAGACCAGCGGAAAGCGATCAGTTCCGGCGGTGTCGCCGGGCCTGGGACCTCGGCGCCCGGGAGCGGCAGAACTACGAGCCGGCCGTGCCGGCCCGGGTCTTCGACTTCGGCGAGGCCATCCGGGACGCCCTGGACGTCTACTACTTCCCCGGCATGTGGGAGTGGAACCGGCAGATCGTCCGGCCGCTAGCCGTCCAGGCGTTCCTGAAGTCGATGAACCGGCAACGGGAGGAGTACGTCGGGCACCGCGCCCTGTCAGCGGAGCAGGAGCACGACTGGGAGCAGCACCGCGACCTGGGTGCCGGGATGCTGGAGCGCTACTTCGGCTGGGCGCTGCAGGTCGACCGGTTCACCCCGATCCAGGTGGCGGCGCAGTTCGACGTCACCATCCCCGAGCCCCGCAACCCCGAGGCAGGTCTGACCGCGCCGGATGGTCGGGGCGTGCAGTTCCGGGTCCGGATCGACATGGTGGTCATGGACGAGCACGAGCTGTGCTGGCTCGCCGAGCACCGCATCGTCACCGACCCGGCCTGGCAAGACCTTGACCAGCTCATCCTCGATGAGCAGAGCCTGACTTGGTCGTGGGCTTGGCAGCTCGGCTTCTTCGGCCGGATCGAGGGCACCATCCACAACGAGCTGCGGACGAACGTACCCGGTGGCCCGGACACCGCGGAGCCGGAGATCCTGGCGGTGCCGGCACCAGCCGGTGTCATTACCCAGCACCAGACCGAGCTGTTCCGGCGTACCCAGATCCCGCGCAACCCGGTGGAGTTTGAGCAGCGCGGCGTGACGGTGGCGGCGGAGATCCGGGACATGATCGATCCGGACGTCCGGGTCTACCCCAACCCTTCCTGGGCGCACTGCTCGAGCTGCGCCTACCGGCCACCGTGTGTCGCGATGACGCAGGGGCGGGACGAGCGCCCGATCCTCGACGGCTCGTACCGCAAGCGGGTCCGCGAGGACTACGAGCCGGGGCGGCTGGGTTCGGTGTGGGGTTTTGTCCCCGAGACCCATCGGGTCGCCAACCATCGCCCAAGTAAGGGGGGCGCCGCGGGTAACCGGCCCGCTGCTGGGTCGAGCTGAGACTGTCGTCGAGCCTCGGGAGGATCGCGGTGCATCTGCGGGTGGTGAGCTGGAACGTCGACTCCCGACCGACCGGTCTGCTGGACGCCAAGGTCGAGCTGCTCCGGCAGATCCAGCCGGATCTCGCCGTACTGCAGGAGATCAGCCGGTCGGTCTACCGCGCCCTGCTGCCGCACCCGCTGGCGCACGAACGGATGCACCGCAAGCCACGGGTGTTCTCCTGGGGGACCCTGTCCACCGACTTGTGCCAGCCGCGCGGCGACGAGCACCGGCTCGGGTGCGCGGTCCTCGGGGTGGCGGGTACCGCGCTGCTCACCTCGCAGGTGCTCGACCGGGCTCCGTTTGAGGTCAGCGAGCCGGTACGGCAGGGGTTTTTGTGGCGTACGGTGGCCGCCCGGGTGGCGTTGGCTAACGGTACGCAGCTTACTGCGTGCAGCTTTCAGGCTCGACGGTCGAGTTCTCCGTCCAGCGCCCTGCGGCGGGCTTTTCATGCCGGTATCGCGGGATGGCTGGCCGGGGTGCCTGGCCCGGTCATCTTCGGGATAGACGCCGGTGTGCCGTCGGGTGGTCCGCGCGAGGACCCGCTGCTCGGCCCGGGGGCTGACCACAACCTGGCGGACGTGCTGGACCGGTACCTGGACCAGCATCCCGAGGAACTCAAGCTGATCCGGGCCGAACGCCCCGACGGACCGCTGGCCATTTCGCGTTACGTCGCCAAGGAACCGGTCCGGCACGACCATTTGTGGGCGACCCCCGACCTTGCGGTGCTCGATGTTCAGTACCGTTACGATGAGGGCGTGGCCGCTGGCAGCGACCATGCCCTCATCGTTACCGACTTCGAGATCTGAGCGAGTTACTGCCATACGTCGGTGATCGGGGCGGCACTACATGCGCTTGCTGTGCAGGTCAGGCCGTAGGCGTCCTCGATGGTACGCAGTACGTTGTAGTGGTTGATGTGTTCGGCGAAATTGCCTGGCTTGACGTGCTGGCCGGCGAATATGGTGGGGATCTGGTTGCTTTGGCTGTGGTCGTCCTCGTCGAAGGTGAGGACGAGCAGGCTGTTGTGGATCTTGGCCCATTGTACGTAGCCGTCGATATTGTTCCGCAGCCAGGTGTCGCCGGTGGTGATGCTGCAGTCATGCATGTCGTTGCACAGGTTCGGCACCACGAAGGACACCGTGGGCAGGCTGCCAAACGAGGTCGGGAACCGGGAGAACCGCAGGTTGCTGGTAGCCGGGATATTGGTGAAGTTCACCCACGGGTTGTGCTTGCGGGCGTACTTGCCGCTGGTACAGCCGGTGTAGCCGTCCAAGGGCATGCTCTCGGAGTACCCGATGAACGTGTCACCGGCTGCAATCAGCCGTGAACCGAGGTTGGCGGCGCTGAAGGTGTGCGGGCAGGAGTCGTCGGTGCTGCCCTGGGTTGACCCGGAGAACAGTGCCAGGTAGTTGGGCTCGCTGGGGTGGGTGACCGCAAACGACTGCGTGAAGCTCGCCCCGCTGGTGGCCAGCGAATTGATGTAAGGAGCCGAGGAACTACCGATGATCTCCTGGTAGGAATGGTTTTCCATTACCACCACAACAACATGGGCTGGCTGCGGTACGCCGGTGGCGGCTGGCTGGGCCAAGACCGAACCTGATACGCAGAGCGCGACGGTGGCCACCGCGGCAGCCAGCGTGGCGACCATTCTTGTCATCCGCATAAGTCCTCCTCTGTGGGCGGGGAGCCGGTGAGATGGTCGGGCGCTGGATACCTTGTCACGCGGTGGCTGGCCGAATGGGTGTCGCGTAATGAATAGTGGGCCAAGACTGCGTGCCAGCCCGGCCCAGGATTCAGCGTGCGTTTACCGCGAAAATAGCCGGCCGACATCATGTACTCGCTCGGACCTGAGTTCGCGGACAGCATCGGAACTCTGTCGCCATGTGCCCGCTTGGTGGTCAGGTGGAGTTGGCCGGGTATTCGGTCGGAACCGGGTGCTCGCCGGGCACCTCCAGACCAGTCGGGTTTGGCAGGCGGCGTGGGTGGGCGCTAGCCAGAGCTCGTGGAGGTGGCCAAGTCACGCCGGCCGCGCACGACGGGGACTCAGGCCACCCGGCCGGCCTAGCCAATGCGCGGCCATCCGGATGTATCCGGTACGCTTCGTGGCCTAGGGTGCGGACCCGATAGGTACGTTGGCCGAGGGCGTCTCGGTCTGCCGAAAAAGGTGACGCGATGGCAGCGGGCGGTATGCTCTACGAGGGAGGACCTGACTTCGACTGGAGCTGGACCGAGGAGGGGGAGGGCTGGGTGCCACCGGCCATTGACACGTCCAAACCGAGCCCGGCGCGGATGTACGACTACGCGCTGGGGGGCAAGGACAACTTCGCCATCGACCGGGCCGCCATAGACCAGGTCGCCGAGTTCTTCCCAGACTTCCGGAAAGCGGCGCTGGCCAACCGGAGCTTCCTGGTCCGCTCCGTACGGTTCATGGCCGAGGCCGGGGTGCGGCAGTTCATCGATCTCGGGACCGGAATCCCGACCCCACCCAACGTGCATCAAGTCGCCCGCGAGGTACACCCCAACGTGCGGGTGGTCTACGTGGACAACGATCCGGTCGTGATGGCTCACAACCGCGCGTTGCGGGCCACCCTCCCCGGCGTGGTTGCCTTGGCGCATGACTTGCGTCAGCCAGTGACCGTGCTGGAAGACCCGGTGGTCCGGAAGTTGATCGACTTTGACCAGCCCATCGGCGTCCTTTTTATCGCCGTGATGCACTTTGTCCGGTACGACCTTGGCCCAGAGATCGTCGCTCAGTTTCGCCGGGTGATGTCACCGGGCAGCTACCTGGCTATCTCGACCGCTTCGAACGAAGGTATCAGCGCCGCTGCCGTCGAGCGGACCGAGACCGTGTACGAGGACACCAACTCAGCGGTATTCATGCGGACCAGAGCACAGGTCGAACAGTTGTTCGAGGGTTTCGATCTCGTCGAGCCCGGGCTGGTAGACATGACGAAGTGGCGTACCGACGAGGACTACTGCTCGATCCGGGTGCTGTCCGGCGTCGGCCGTAAGAGCTGACCGACCGCGCGCGGCCTAACGGGTGACCGCGCGCGGCCACGGGCAGCGGACGTACCGGCCTCGGCATCCGCTGCCGGCAAGGTGGGCGGTCAAGCTTTGGACGTAGCAATCAAGTGGTAGCGCGGTCGACATAGTCGAGGGGCGGCAGCCCAGCCGTCGAGCCAGCGGTCGAGCTTTCTAGCAATCAGGCCGGCTCGTACTAATCGTTCAAGGATGGCCTGCAGGCGGGCCTCCGGCAGGTCGATGGTCACAGCCAGCGCCAGGGGGGTCATGCCGGATTGCCCGACAGTGGCCAGCGCGGCTAACACAGCATCCCGTTGCCGGGACTCGCGACGAAATTGCATCTCTAGGGGGTCCTTTCGTAAAGCGATCGCCGGGCCGCGGGGGCACGTCGCGCCCCGGCGATCGCTGGTCTTACTGTCTTGGGTCTTGCTTTCCCTGGGGCGGCCCGGCCAAGGATCCGCCCCAAAGCTTGTAGTGGAGCACTCACTCGTCTTGCGACAGCGTGATCAGCGCCCACACTGTCTTACCCACTGTTTTGCCGTTGTTCACCAGCGCTGCCCATCCCCAGGCCAGCGACAGGGACTCGATCAGGTGTAACCCTCGACCGGACCCGGTCGTCGGATTGGGAGTTCTGCGGATGGGGATGTCGTCACTCGGGTCGTTGACGGCACACACCAGCCAGGATGGGGCATATGACAAGCTGAGCTCGACCGGCCAGTCTAGGTCGCACTCGGCCAGTAAGCCGGTCCGTCCCGAACTCCAGCTCTTGCCGGCTAGCGGCGTGAGATCCAGCGACAGACCGTGCCGTAGCGCGTTGGTGACGAGTTCGGAGACGATCAATGCGAGATCGTCAGTCAAGGCTTCGAGTGCCGAGACCGGTTGGTTCTGGAAGTTTCCAGCCGTCTCGCTCCAGCCCCGCAGCGTGCGGCGAGTGAAGTCCCGCGCGGTGCGGACCGAATCGTAATGCGGCCGCAGCGGGCACCGCTCGATCAACGTCGGGGTGGTGCGCCCCTGGCCCGGCAGGTCGGTGGGCGGGAAATCATCCATGGCGAGGCGGGGTGGCGCGAGGCTAGGCGGCGCGAGGCTAGCGGCCGCAAGGCTGGGGGCCGCAAGACTGGGCGACCCGATGGGGGGCGGCGGCCCGATGAAGGGCAGCGTGAAACTAGGTGATGCCAGGCTGACCGGGACGGTCGGCGCCACGTCAGCGACGGCCAGCCGTGGCGCCGCCCAGTCCCCCAGCCGATACGCCAGCGGTAAGTCTGACGGTTCACGTACCGCTGTCATTATCGACCGACCCCTCGTGGTGCTGGGCGGCGCCTGGCTCGGCACCGGAGCGCTGAAGCATCCCGACTCGTCGAGCCACTACTGGTGCCGAAGATGAGGTGCATGGGCTTCCATCCGGTGCAGACGCCGACTGCAGATGCACGTGCATGAGTCATGCTAGCCGACGGCGAGGGCATATGCACGTGCACGAAAGGAGTATTCCGGGGGGCAGATCACGGCAGGTTCCATGCCGATCACCCCCTAGGAGTGGCACACTGGGCAAGGCTGACATGGCGGGAGGGAAGTTCGTGACCACACCGACGTCGGGCGGTCCCACAGTGCGGCGCATCATGGTTGGGGTCCAGCTGCGCCGTCTCCGGGAGGATGCCGGCATCTCGCGAGAGGATGCCGGCTACACCATCCGTGCCTCGGAGTCCAAGATCAGCCGCTTGGAACTGGGTCGGGTCAGCTTCAAGGAACGGGACATCACGGACCTGCTCACCCACTACGGCGTCGCAGACGCCGAGCAGCGCGAGGCGTTGCTGGCGATGGCCCGGGAGGCCAACACTCCGGGCTGGTGGCACAACTACGACGACGTGCTGCCCTCCTGGTTCCAGACCTATGTCGGGCTCGAGGAGGCTGCCACCCTGATCCGCAGCTATGAGGTCCAGTTCGTCCCGGGCCTGCTGCAGACCGAGGACTACGCCCGAGCGGTGACCATCGCGGGCAACCCCGATGCGCGGGCCGAGGAGGTCGAACGCCGGGTCAGCCTGCGGACGACACGGCAGCAAGTGCTTACCCGGCCGTACCCGCCGACGGTATGGGCGGTGGTGGACGAGGCGGCGCTGCGTCGGCCGATCGGTGGCAGCAAGGTGATGCGAGCGCAGATCCGGCGGCTGCTGGACCTGATGGACCTGCCCAACGTGACGGTGCAGGTCATGCCCTTCCGGTTCGGCGGGCATGCCGCTGATGGGGGCGCGTTCAGCATCCTACGGTTCCCCGAGCCAGACCTGCCGGACGTGGTGTACATCGAGCAGTTGGGCAGCGCGCTCTACCTCGACAAGCGGGAGAACGTGGACCGGTACGTCCAGACGATGGACCGGCTGACCGTAGACAGCCAGCCACCCGACATCACCGCCGAGACGCTGAGCAAGATCTTGGTGCAGGCCTAATCCTGCGGACAGCATGGCGGGCTGGCTACTGCCGAACCGCCGCTTGGCCGGGGTGCTGACCCGGCGTCGCAAACCACCCCGGCGGCTCACTGCCGAACCTATAGGTAGAGTGTCCGTACGAGGCAGCAACAGGTGACCTGTTGCCGCAAGGTGGGTGGGCCTGAGCCAGCAAGTGGGCACCTGTTGTCCCTACGAGGCAGCAACAGGTGACCTGTTGCCGCAAGGTGGGTGGGCCTGAGCCAGCAAGTGGGCACCTGTTGTCCCTACGAGGCAGCAACAGGTGACCTGTTGCCGCAAGGTGGGTGGGCCTGAGCCAGCAAGTGGGCACCTGTTGTCCCTACGAGGCAGCAACAGGTGACCTGTTGCCGCAAGGTGGGTGGGCCTGAGCCAGCAAGTGGGTACCTGTTGTCCCTACGAGGCAGCGACAGGTGACCTGTTGCGCTAGGTGGCTGCGGTACGGCGTACCCACTCCACGATTACTCAGCGGATAGGAAGATCAACTCACCCGTAGGTCCGGCAGTAGCGGCCGCCCGGAGCCACCCGATCTTTGCGGCCTTTAAGGCGGAACATAACCAAGTACGCCGCGTGTCACGCTGCGTTGAGTAGCAACTACCAGTAGTTCGCTACTGACTGTTACCACTTGATGGGTTATCATCCAAACGTACATGCAGATGCGCGCGCCGATGCACGTGCAAAAGCGGGAGGCGTTGCAACCGGGCCGAAGCATGAGACCCCAGCGTCGCCTGGCTATAGGGCTCAGGAGGAAGAGATGATCAAGGTGTACAACGGCATGCCCGCCGTGGAGTTGGAGGGAGTTGCCTGGCGCAAGAGTGGCCGGAGTAACTCGCAGGGCAACTGCGTCGAGGTGGCCGAGCTGCCCGGCGGCAACGTTGCGGTTCGGAACTCCCGGCACCCCGGCGGACCGGCGTTGATCTACACCCAGGCCGAGATGGCGGCACTGATCCTTGGTGCCAAGGATGGCGACTTCGACTACTTGCTGCGGTAGTCGCCAAGTCGGACCTTCCGAGGGCCCCCGGCCGACCCCCGGGGGCCTGCGTACCGGCCGTTGGCGCAGCTAGTTGACGTTGCGATCAAGATGGCGCCAGAACGGCTCGCGCAGGGCCCGCCGCAGGATCTTGCCGGCGGGGTTGCGCGGCAGGTCATCGACGAAGTCGTAGCTCGTAGGGACCTTGAAGTCGGCAAGCCGGCCCTTGACCGACAGCAACAACTCACGTGGGGTGGCCCGCTGACCCGGGCGGAGCACGACGCAGGCGTGGACGGCCTCGCCCCAGCGTTCATCCGGTATCCCGATGACCGCCACCTCCGCCACTGCGGGGTGCTCGCCGAGCGCCTTCTCGACCTCGGCAGGATAGATGTTCTGGCCAGCCACTATGATCATGTCCTTGATCCGGTCGCCAATGAACAGGTATCCCTCGGCGTTCAGGTGCCCGGCATCGCCGGTGTGGATCCAGCCGCCGACCAGCGTTGCCGCGGTGGCGTCAGGCAGCCGCCAGTACTCCAGCATGTGGGCTGGCGTACGGATGCAGATCTCACCAACCTCACCGGCCGGCAGCAGCCGGCCCTCCTGGTCGATGATCTTCACCTCGACGCCGGGGTACGCCTTGCCGGCGGCTTCCAATACCGGGCTGCCGGGGTAGTGATCGGCCGGCGGCAGGCAGACCGCCACGTTCCCCGTCTCGGTGCTGGCATAGATCTGTACGAACTGGCACCCGATCACCTCCTGGCACCGCCGCAGCAAGGCGCCCGCGATCGGCGCGCCACCGTAGGCCACCTTGCGCAGCGACCGGAAACTGGCCGGGGTCGCACCCGGTTCAGCGAGCAGCATCTGCAGCATGGCCGGAGCCACAAACGTCGTGGTGATGCCCAGCCGGCCGATGAGCTGCAGCGCCTCCTGGCTGATAAACATCCGCATGACCACGTTGGTCACCCCGGCGTGGAAGCCCTGCATTGCCCAAGACAGGCCGGCGATCTGGAACCCGGGCAGTGAGATCAGGCTGATGTCGTCCGGATACCAGTCCATCCAGTCTAGGCCGTGCTCGGCCATCGCCTCGGAGAAGGTGAAGAAGGCGCGGTTGGGCAGCACTACGCCCTTCGGCAGACCGGTCGTACCGCTGGTGTAAATCTGGACGACAGCGTCCGCGGGACCGGTGACCGGGTCCAGCTCGGCATCCGGCTGGTCGGCCTTCCAGGCATAGAAGCCCGCCGCCCGCTGCTCAGCGGAGTCCAGCCGGACGACCACCCGCAGCCGGGGCAGCGACCGGCCGACCTGCTCGGCGATATCAACGAACTCGCGCTCGACGAAGAGCAGCTCGGTGTCGGAGTCGCGCAGGATGTGGTCCACCTCGCCCGGCGTCAGCCGCCAGTTGATCGGTACCAGGACGGCCCCGACCTTGGCGCAGCCGAAGACGATCTCGTAGTAGTGCTCGGACTCCCGGCCGAGGTAGGCGACCCGGCTGGCCCGGCCCAGCCCGGCGGCGCGCAGGGCATGCGCGGTGCGGTTGCTCTCTTGAGTCAGCCGCTGGTAAGTCACCTGGCGGCCCGCGCAGCTCATCGCGACGTGGTCCGGTCGGGCCGCGGCTTGCCGGGCGAGGCTGGCGGCGAGCGTACGTACGGTCATCGGGTCCCTACCTGGTCGGCCACCGGCACAAGCTGCTGGTCGAGGTAGGTGGCCAGCAGCCGGACGGAGGGATGATCGAAGGTGATCGACGCGGGCAGCGGCAGGCCAAAGGTAGCCTCCAGGTCGTTCTTCAGGCTGACCGCGGCCAGCGAGTCAAGGCCCAGCGCGGCGAACTCGGCGTCGGGCTCCACCTCATCAATGTCGAAGTGCAGTACCGCTGCGATCGTGCCACGTACGACGGCGCCGATGGCCGCCTCCCGCTCGGCTGCGGGTTGGCCGAGCAGCTCGCCGAGGTCGATCGACCGGGCGGCCTCGGCGGCCGGCGCGACCTCGGCGTACAAGGCGTTGGCCCGCGGGATCCCGGCGACCAGCCGCCCCCAGTCGAACTCGCCGATCATGATTTGCGGCACCGGCCGGTCCAACACCCCGACCAGCGCGCGTCCGCCATCGGCCGGCGTGAGGAACCGGATGCCCTGGGCCTCGATGCCCTTGACCAGGTTGGCCGGCAGGCTGGCCGACATGCCAGCCTCCGCCCACGGCCCCCAGTTGATGCTCACCCCCGGCAGGCCCTGGCCGGCGCGCCAGCGCATCAGCGTGTCCAGGAAGGCGTTGCCGGCGGCGTAGTTGGCCTGCGCCGGCGTTCCGAACACCGAGGCGATCGAGGAGTATCCGACGAAGAACTGCAGCTCCGGGAAGGATGCCGCAGCCTGGTGCAGCAGCCAGCTTCCGTACACCTTTGACTGGAACACCGCATCAATGCGGTCCCAGCTCAACTCGGCGACCGGCGTGTCGGCCAGCGCCCCGGCCGCGTGGATGATGCCGCCCAGCGGTTCCGGTCGCTGCCGCAGAGCTGCGGTGAGCCGGTGTACGTCCGCGGCGTTGCCGACATCGCCGGTGTACGCCGTGACCTGGACGCCGTGGCCCAGCCGGGCCGCCAGCTCGGCGACCTCGGCCGCGGGCACCGGGCGGCGGCTGAGCACAGCGAGGTGACGGGCGCCACGTGCGACCAGCGTCTCCGCCGCTCGCCCGCCGAGCGCCCCCAGCCCGCCGGTGATCAGGTAGGTCTGGTCGGCGGAGATGCCGGTCGGCCGGGCGGCGGCGGGCTCGTCGGCGAAGTTGATCACCAGCTTGCCGATGTTCTCCCCGCGGCTCAGCACGGCAACGGCCTGCTCGACCTCCTCCGGCGGGTAGCTCGTGGTCGGGATTGGCGGCACCGTGCCGGCGGCCAGCAGGTTCACCACGGTCGGCAGGATTGCCTGGACGATCGGGCGCAGCTCCGGCTCGGGCAGGTCGCTGAGGTAGAAACTGCGGTACGTCACGTCCGGCCGGGCTGCCCGTACTTGCTCGGCCGACCAGATACCGGCCCTGCCGAGCTGGACGAACCGCCCGCCGGTAGCCAGCGCCCGCAGCCCGGCCGAGACGTAGCTGCCGTTGACGGCGTTGAAGACCACGTCCACGCCCCGGCCCTCGGTGGCCCGCAGCACCTCCTCGGCGAAGTCCAGGGTCCGGGAGTTCATGACCTTTCTGACGCCCAGACCGCGGACGAACGGCCACTTGCTCGGGCTGGCCGTCGCGTAGACCTCGGCACCGGCCAGCGCGGCCAGCCGGACCGCGGCTTGGCCGATCCCGCCGGCCGCAGCGTGGACCAGCACCCGGTCGCCCGGCTTGACCCGGGCCAGCCAGTGCAGGGCGTAGTACGCGTTGAGGTACGCCGTGGGCTGCCCGGCCGCCGCGTTGAAGCCGAGGTTGGCTGGCTTGCGCACTGCCACTGTGGCCGGCACGGTCACGTACGGCTGCAGGCAGCCCGGGTGGCTGACGACCACTTCCTCGCCCGGCTGGAACCCCGCCGTCGGGCCGGCCGCGGTCACCGTACCGGCGCACTCGTAGCCGAGCGGGGCCGGCTGGCCATCGCCGTCCGGCTGCGGCCCGAGCAGGCCCAATGCGGTCATCGCGTCCTTATAGTTCAGGCCGGCCGCGTGCACCCGGACCTGAATCTCATCGCCGCTCGGCGGCTGGCTGCCGTTGCCGTCCGGCGGCCCGGCCAGGTCGGTCCGGACCAGCCGCCGGACATGGCGCTGGCCGGCCCGGTAGGCAAGCTGGTACTCCGCCGGCTCCGCCGTGCACCACTCGGCCAACAGCGGCTGGTAGTCGGTGGGGTCGGCCGGCAGGTCGAGGAGGGTCACCTCGTACGCCGGGTGCTCGGTACGCAGCGTCTGGCCGAACCCCCACAAGGTGGCGGCCGCCAGCCGGGTCTGCTCGGCCGGGTCGCCGGCCAGCCACTGGGCGCCCTCGGTGACCAGCCACAACCGTTGCTCCTGGCCGAAGCCAGCCCGACCGAAGCCGGCTCGATCGAGGACGGCCAGCAGGTCGAGCAGGTCTCGGTAGTTGCGCTCGCACTCATCGCGCAGTTCGGTCCCGGGTGTCCCGGCGCCGGCCTGCCAGAACCAGCACACGTCGGTTGGCTGCTCGGCCAGCCGCCGGGCCGCCTCGGCCAGGTCGGTGGCGAAGGTCAGCCGGGTCCCGGTCTCGGTGGCACGCTGCGCCAGGTCCGCGAGGTCCGCCCCGGTACGGTGCAGCACCAGCACCTCGCGGGCCCGCGGCTCGGCTGGCCGGGCCGGGCGCTTGACCCAGCGCGGCTGGTGGCAACACTGGCGGTGAGCCGCCGGCGCGGCGTTGGCTACCCGCCGGTAGCCCAGCCCCTCTAGCACGAACACCGGCTGGTCACCTTCCAGGAGTACCAGCTCCGCGGCGTACGCCGCGTCGGCGAGCCGATCTGAGCCAGCCGACCCATTCGAGCCAGCCGACCCATTCGGTCCGGCCGGGACCAGCCGCAGCAGGCAGCGCAGCCGATCGCCCATTGGCTTCTTGACGAGCTGGCAACGCCGGACCTCGACCGGCAGGTAGGCGTCGGCGGTGTCGGCGACTGCGGCCGCGATCTGCAACGCGGCGTCCAGGATGGTCGGCGGGAGGTGCTCCAGCGCCGGGGTGTCCTGGCTGCGTACCTCGCCGACCGCGAGGTCGCCATAGCGGGCAACCCGGCAAACCCGCTGGAAGTCCGGGCCGTAGCTCATGCCCAGCTCGCGGTAGCCGGCGTACAGCTCCTCCGCGGTACACTCCCGGTCCGGCTCGTCCGCCGCGCCGGCCCGGGCGCGCAGGCTGGCGGCCAGCTCGGTCAGCGCCGGCAGCGGTTCGGATCGGGCGCCGAACCTCGCAGTGGCGTGCCGCCGCTCGATCGTGCCGGTCGGCCGGCTGACGATCTCCACCTCTGCCGTACCGTCCGGCTGCGGGCGCCACCGGGTCCGCACCTCGGTGGGCGCCTCGCCGGACAGCAGCAGCGCTTGATGGACCCGCAGGTGCTCGATCGGGCGCCTGGTCTCGCCGTAGACGAGATCTTGCAGCGCCAGCAGCAGCTCCAGGTAGGCCGCAGCCGGGACGACGAGCTGACCCATCGCGACGTGGTCGCGCAGGTACGCCGGCTGGTCCGGGCCGAGCTGGGCGGCGAACTCGCGCCCGCCGGCCGAGTCAGTGACCGCCGACCCGGGGACTTCCACACCGAGCAGCGGATGATGCGCCGGCCCGGTGCCGGTCGAACCGCCCCGGCGGTGTTGGGCGCCGGTGGCCGGCAGCCAGTACCGCTTGTCGTCGAAGGCGTAGGTCGGCAGCGTGACCCGGCGCCGGGAGCTGCCCCCCTGGTTGCCAGCATGGTGGTAGCCGGCCCAGGACACCGGCAGGCCTGCGGCGTACAGCTCAGCCAGCGCGGTCCGGATCGCGGTGCCGTCCCGGTCGGACCGGCGCCCGCTGGTCAGCCACCGGTGGTCGGCGGCCGGCACGCACCGCTTGCCCAGCTCGGTCAGCTCGGTGCCTGGACCAACCTCGACGAACACGTGCCGGCCGCGTTGCTGCACAGTACGCATGCCGGCGGCGAAGTCCACCGGCTCGGCGAGCTGCCGGACCCAGTACTCCGGGGTGGCGAGCTGGGCCGGCCGGGCCACCTTGCCGGTCACGGTGGAGACCAGGGTGAAGTCGGGCTCGGCGTACCGGATGCCGGCGATGGCGGCCCGGAAGGAGTCCAGCACCTCGGCCATCAGCGGCGAGTGGAAGGCGTGCGACACCGGCAGCGCCCGGGTCCGGATGCCACGCTCGGTCAGCGTCGCCACGACCTCGGCCAGCGAGTCCCGGCCACCAGAGAGCACGCACTGCTCGGGCGCGTTCACCGCGGCAATGCCGAGATCCGGGTGCCGGGCCAGCAGCGGCGCCACCTCAGCCACCCCCGCCAGCACGGCGACCATCCCGCCGGGAGCGGACACCGACTGCATCAGCCGGGCCCGGGCCGCCACTAGCGCGACCGCGTCCGGCAGGCTGAACAACCCGGCGACGGCCGCCGCGACGATCTCGCCAATGCTGTGCCCGATCAGCACACTGGGCCGGACCCCCCAGGACAACCACAGCCGGGCGGTGGCGTACTCGATGGCAAATAGCGCCGGCTGGGTGTAGCAGGTTTGGTCGAGCTCGCGCGGATCCTCGACCTGGCCGAACGCCAAGGCCCGTACGGACCGGTTGAGCTGCCGCTCGAATAACCGGTCACACTCATCGATATGCTGCCGGAAGACCGGGTACTGCCGGTAGAGGTCAGCGCCCATGCCGGGATACTGGCTGCCCTGGCCGGTGAACAAGAACGCCACCTTGCGGATGTCGGCAGCTTGTACGCCGTGCTGCTCCAGCCGGGCGTCCTGCCGGTCCAGCAGCGCGGTCAGCTCGGCGCGGTCCCGGATGGCTCCGGCGATCCGCAGCGGGAAATGGGTACGCCCGACGTTGCCGGTGTAGCAAAGGTCGGCCAGGTCGTACTCGGGATGATCGGCGAGGTACCGCCGGTACCGCTCGATCCCCCGCCGCAGCGACCGGGTGGTCTTCGCGGACAAGGTGAAGATGGGTCCGCGCTCGTCGTCGGCTGGCGGTGGTGGTGACTGGGGTTGGGACTCGGCACCAGCCGGCGCCTGCTCCAGCACAACGGTGGCGATCGTGCCGGTGAAACCGAAGGAGTTGACCAGTGCCCGCCGGGTCGATCCGGGCCACGGCCGGCACTTTGTCGGCACGCTCACCGGGTAGCTGTCCCACGGGATCCGGCCGGACGGGGTGTGCAGGTTGCGGTGCGGGTAAATTGTGCCGGCCCGCAGTTGCAGCACGGTCTTGATGATCCCGCCGACCCCGGCCGCGATCTCCATGTGCCCGAGGTTGGTCTTGACCGAACCGACCAGCACCGGATTGGCCTTGCCGTGCGAGCCGGCGAACACGTCGTTGATCGAGCCCATCTCGATCGGGTCGCCGAGCGGGGTGCCGGTGCCGTGCGCCTCGACGTACTGGATGTCGCGGGGTTCCAGCATGGCGCTGCCCAGGGCGGCCCGCATGACGGCCTCCTGTGCGGTGCCGTTGGGTACGGTCAGCCCGGCGCTCTCGCCGTCCTGCCGCACCGCCGAGCCACGGATGAGCGCGAGTACCGCGTCGCCGTCCCGCTGAGCATCGGACAACCGCTTGAGCACCAGGACGCCGCACCCTTCGCTGCGGCTGTAGCCGTCCGCGGCCTCGTCGAATGTCTTGCACTCACCATTCGGGGCGAGCATGTCCGCGGTCGAGAACACAATGGACGCGACGGGGTGATGAATGGCGTTCACCCCGCCGGCAAGGGCGATATCGCACTCCCGGCGACGTAGCCCCTCGACGGCCAAATGTACCGCAACCAGCGAGGACGAGCAGGCTGTGTCAACGCTGATACAAGGCCCCCGCCAGCCGAGAAAGTAGGACAGCCGGCCGGATACCGCGCTGTGTGCGGTCCCGGTGCCGGCGTAGCTTTCCAGCTCGGTGTAGTCCAGCGCGGCCAGCTCCACCAAGTAGTCCATCGAGCCAATGCCCAAATATACCCCACCGTTGCCGTGCCGGAGTGCGGTGGGGTCGATATTGGCGTGCTCCAGTGCTTCCCAAGCGGTTTCCATGGTCAGCCGCTGCTGCGGGTCGAGGTAGCTCGCCTCTTTCGGAGAAATGTTAAAGAACTTCGGGTCGAACTGGTCGATGCCGGCCAGGAAGCCGCCACCGACGGTACGTACCTTGCCTTTGGCGTCCGGGGCTGCCGACCATAGCTCGGCCGGGTTCCAGCGGTCGGCCGGGGTGGGTACGATGCCCGATCCAGCGGTCCGGAGAAAGTCGTCGAACGCGGCCGGCGTATTGTTCCCGCCGGGAAAGCGCAGGCCCATGCCGACGATGGCGACCGGTTCGTACTTCTCCAGCAACAGCCGCCGTATGACGTCGCGCTGCGCGTGGTCCTCGGCCATGGCAGTCACCCTTGGTAGAGGTTGTGCAGCAGGTCGTCCACCAGTGCCCGGTCCGGACTGCTCGGGATTTCCGGCTGCTGCGCGGCGGGCTGGGCGCCGAACAGCTCAGGCAGCACCTCGTCAGTGAGGTGGGTCATCAGCGCTGCCACCGTGGGCCGGTTGAACAAGGAGTTCGCGCTGATCGTCCGGCCGAGCAAGGTATCCAGCCGCTGCTTGACCTCGGTGAGCCGGAGCGAGGTGAGACCGAGATCGAACAAGCTCCCATCCATCGGCAGCTCGTCATCGCCGGTCATCAGCAGCGTGATCTTGAACTCGGCGACGACGAGGGCTTCCAGCGCGTCCCGCCGCTCCGATCGGGGCAATGCCGCCAGCCGCTGGGTGGTTGGCGTACCCAACGACAAGTCGGCGTCCTCGGTGCTACCGGCGCGGGTGTCCGCGGGAAAGGCTGACGTCGACACGGCCCTACCTCTCTTGGCATACCTCGGGTGTGCTGGACTGCCATCAGTCAAAGCCAGCAGGGACGAATAGCAAAACCCGGCGCAACGGTTCGTCAGCCGGCCGTCAGTGGTCCATCAGCCGGACTCGTACGCTGCTGCCCGCTGGCCCGCTCCCAAAGCAGCGCCACCGTTTCCGGATCAGCCGGATAGAACGACTCGATGACCAGCTCGGCCACCGTGACGTCCAGTGGCGTACCAAATGTGGCCACCGTACTAAAAAATGACAGTACCCGGTCTTCGTGCCGGATCCGCAACGGCACCATCACCGCACCCAGTCCAGGAATCTCCGGCTCGGGTTGGTCGCACGGGTAGCCGCGCAGCTCGTCGTACAGTTCGGTCAGCCCGGGATCAGCAGTAAGCCGGATCTGTCGGCGCAACCGGCCGAGCAGGTGAGCCCGCCATTCACCCAAATTGACGATCCGGGGGGCCAAGCCGCGCGGATGCAGGCTGACTCGCAGCACATTGGTTGGCGGGGTGAGCAGCTCTGGCGCCGCCTGCGCAGTGAACACCGCGGTGCTGGTATTCCGGTCCAGCACGTTCCAGCTCCGGTCGACCACGACCGCAGGATAAGGCTCGTGCCCGCGCAGGACCTGCCGGATGGTCCGCCGGACCAACGACAACTGCGGCGAGTCCAGCGCGGTCTCCGAATACACCGGCGCAAACCCGGCCGCTAATAGCAAATGGTTGCGCTCGCGGAGCGGGACCTCAAGCTGCTCGGCCAGGTTCAGCACCATGTCCCGGCTCGGCTTTGACCGGCTGGTCTCAACGAAGCTCAGGTGCCGGGTGGAGACCTTGGCCTGGATCGCCAGCTCAAGCTGGCTCAGCCGGCGGTGCTCCCGCCACTGCCGGAGCAGTTCGCCGACCGATCGCTGGAGCTGCCTAGTGGCCGTCACCGAAACCTCACCGGGCCGACGGTAGTTGGCCGATCTCGATGAAGCCAGTGCCGGCCAGCGCCCGGCCGGTGTGCTCGAACATCAAGTACAGCCGGCGCAGCCCGGACCAGGCTGGTTTGCCGGGCAGCAGTTGGATCAATGCGGCGAGCGAGACGTCGAGCACGATGACATAGACCAAGCTGGCCCGGAAGGCGTGCGGGAACATGTCGGGCTGCCCGACCCGGCGAGCGAGCGCGCCATAGAAGATGACGCCGATGATCGCCACGCCGACCGCATTGCCGACTTGTTGCATGGTGCTGAGCACGCCGGATGCCTCGCCGACGTGCCGGGGCGAGATGCCGGCCAGCACGCTGGAGATCAACGGCGCGGTCACCATGCCCATCCCGAGCCCGTCGACGAACAGCGCCGGAATGATCCAGCCGACCGAGCCGGTGATGCCGATGTGCCCGGCCGCCCAACTCGTCCCGACCAGCCCGGTGGCCAGCACCAGCGCGCCGAGCGAGGGTAGGTGCTGACCGAGCGCGCCGCCCAGCCGCCGGGCGAACAGCGTGGTGGCGAAGAAGCCAATACCCATCGGGGTGACGGTGAGCCCGGAGTCCAGCGCGGTCAGCCGGTGGCCCTCTTGCAGGTACAGCGCCAGCACCAGGAAGTACGACGCCAGGCCGGCGTAGAACACCAGTACGGCCAGCACCCCGACCGAGAACGCCCGCTCGCGGAACAGCCGAAGGTCGATCAGTGGAGCGTGACCGCGGCTGGCCACCCGCCGCTGATGGGCCACAAAGGTGAGCAGCAGCGGCACCGCGGCGGCCAGGCAGAGCCAGGTCCAGGCTGGCCAGCCTTGCTCCCGCCCGTCGACCAGCGGCAGCACGATGGCAACCAGACCGAGGGTCACCAGCACGGCGCCGACCAGGTCCAGCCGGTTACGGCCAGCATCCCGGCCGCTCAGCCGCGACTCCGGGATCAGTCGGGCGGCAACGGCCAGTACGCCTACGCCGATTGGCAGGTTGATCAGGAAGACGGTCCGCCAGCCCAGCCCGCCCGGGTTGGCCTGGATCAACGCGCCGCCAATGAGCTGCCCACCGACCGCGGCCAGCCCGAGGGTCATGCCGTAGGCGACGAACGCCTTGACCCGGTCGGTGCCGGTATAGATCAACCCGAGGATGGACAGCACCTGCGGGAACAGCAACGCCGCGCCCAGCCCCTGGGCCGCCCGGGCGGTGATCAGCGTGGTCGGGTTGGCGGCTACCCCGCAGGTCAGCGAGGCAAGGGTGAACAGGATGAGCCCGAGCGTGAACACCCGCCGCCGGCCGTACACGTCGCCCAGCCGGCTGCCGATGATCAGGCAGGAAGCGTATGCCAGCCCGTACCCGGCCACGATCCACTGGATTTGGGCCGAGCTCGCGCCGATATCGCGCTGCATTGCGGGGATCGCGACGTTCACGATGAAGAAGTCGAGGAACGTCATAAAGGTGCCGGCCAGGATGACCGGGAGCGGCAGCCAGCGCCGCCAGCCGGGCCGCTGCGGCGTGCTGGGGATTGCTTCCGGCACCGCAGCCTGCGGTATCTGACCAGAAGCGTTGGTCTGCGTCACGCCGTCCCCCGTTGCCGTTGAGCCGTATTCCCATGGTGCGGGTGGGTTGGCGACGTGTCGATTACCTGTCAGGTAATCGTCAGGCTGGACTCAGCGGCCTAGTGTCACAATTCGAAGGGTCCGCCAAGGGGGAGAGAGGCTCGATGGTTCACCACCCGGTGCCGGTCACCGTTACCGGCCGCTGGTTCCGGCCGGCCGCGACCAGGTCGGAGGCAACCGTCCAGCTGTTTGTCTTCCCGCACGGCGGCGGTGCGGCGGCGTCGTACAGCCACTGGTCTGCGCTGCTGCCGGCCGACGTAGAGCTGCTGCTGGTCCAGCTTCCTGGCCGGCACGATCGCCGGGCCGAACCGCCGTACGCCCGGTTTGAGCCGCTGATCGAGGCGCTTGGCGAGGCGCTGGACAACGAGCTGGACGGCCGGCCGTACGCGTTCTTCGGACACAGCCTCGGCGCGATGCTCGCCTTCCGGCTGACCGTAGCGCTCCAGCGCGACGGCCTGCCCGGGCCGCTCCTGCTCGGCGTCTCCAGTTGGGCGCCGCTGGGCCACCGGGAGGGGGCGCGGGAGCTGAGCGAGCTGCCCGATGCCGACCTGGTGGCGAGGGTATGTGACCTCGGCGCGCTGCCGGCGGAGATCTCGGCGAGCCCGGAGATGCTCCAGATCGTGCTGCCAACGCTACGTGCCGACCTGGCGGCGTACGCCGACTACACCGACGATGGCGCCAGCGTGTCCTGCCCGGTCGCGGCCTACGGCGGCCGGTCCGACCCGCTCCTGGTCCCCGGCGCGATGGCCGGGTGGCTGACCCGCAGCTCGGCGTTTTTGGGCCTGAGCGAGTTCCCGGGTGGTCACTTTTACCTGGACGAGCATGCGGTGGCGATCATCACCAACCTGGATCGCCACCTGCGCCGGCTGCTCGCGGCGGCTGGCAATGAGTAATGGCAATGAGTAGAGCGATGAGTAAAGGGGAGCGGTCCCGGTGACCGAGACACAGCTACACCGGTTTGACACCGACACCCAGGTGACGCCGCTGGGCGGTGGTCGCTGGTCGGCGGGGATCAGCCCCGGGTGGAGTTCGATCGGCGGCCAGCCCAACGGGGGCTACCTGCTCGCGGTGGCGTTGGCCGCTGCCGGGCAGGCGTTGCCCGGCACCGAGCCGCTGTCGGCCACGGCGCACTACGTCAAGCCCGCGGAGCCCGGGCCGGCCGAGGTGGAGGTTGAGGTCATCAAGCGCGGCCGGCTGAAGAGTTCGGTGTCGGTCCGGCTGGGCCAAGGCGGCTCGGAGCGGCTGCGGGTGCTGGCGACGTACGCCGACCGGACTGCGCTCGGCTGGCCGACCGAGTTCTCGGTCGAACCGCCGGAGCTACCCAGCCCGGATGACTGCCTGGCCCCGGCGATGGTCGCTGGCCCGGAGGCGACCATCGCCCAGCGGTTCGACTACCGGGTCACACCGGCGACTCGCTGGGTCCGGGGTACGACGTCCGAGACTGCTCGGGTCGACGGCTGGATCCGGTTCTCTGACGGGCGCGAGCCAGACTTGGCGTCGCTGCCGCTGCTCCTTGACGCGTTCCCGCCAGCGCTCTACGAGGTAGTCGAGGCGGCCTTGGTGCCCACCCTCGACTTCTCGGTGCAGCTCCGGCAGCGGCCCGCGCCGGGCTGGATGCAGGCCCGGTTCCACACCCGGGCACTGCTTGGTGGCGTGGTCGAGGAGGACGGCGCGCTGTGGGACTCCACCGGGCGGTTGGTCGCGATGTCCCGGCAAACCGCGCTGGTACTGCCGTTCGGCTAAGCGGACCACCGACCACTCCCAGGGAGCCCTTGCATGACCGCAAGCCGTACCGGCAGCCTCGACCACCTGATCGAGGCCATGCCGTTCGCCGCCGCCCTCGGGATCGAGCTGGCGTCCGCCACCCCGGCGGAGGTGCGCGGTCAGTTCGGCTGGCACCCGGACCGCTGTACGGTCGGCAGCGTGCTGCACGGCGGAGCGCTGATCGCCTTCGCGGACAGCCTGGGTGCGATTTGCGGGTACTTGAACCTCCCACCAGGGGCGGGAACGTCGACCATCGAGTCGAAGACCAACTTCTTCCGGGCGGTCCGCGGCGGCCTGGTACGCGGGGTCAGCCGGCCGCTGCACGTCGGCCGCTCAACGATCGTCGTACAGACCGATCTCTACGACGAGCAGGACCGCCGGGTGGCCCAGGTGACCCAAACCCAGTCGGTACTGCCGACCGGGACAACCGGCTGACCCGACCCCCGGCCCGCTCATCTGGGCCTGTCAAGTTAACGGGGTAACTGTCTGCGGTGGGCTTACTTGGGCCGGGGATAGGCGGCTGTCGAAGGTGATCTCGAAGGTGTTGAGGGCGGCTTTGCAGCGGTTGGTCCAGCGTTGCCGGCCGCATCCGGTGGGGTCCAGGCTCCTGACGGTCAGGTACAGGCACTTCAGGGCGGCTTGTTCGGTGGGGAAGTGTCCGCGGGCGTTGAGGGCACGGCGGAAGCGGGAGTTCAGGGACTCGATCGCGTTGGTGGTGCAGATGACGGTGCGGATCTCGCGGTCGAAGACCAGGAACGGGACGAGCTCGGCCCAGGCGTTCTCCCCAGCCTGATGATCGCCGGGTAGGGGCGGCCCAGGGGCGAGTCAGCCAGCTCGACGAACCGTTCCAGGGCCTCGGCCTCGCAGGAGGCGGTGTAGGCAGGCTTGAACGCGACCGCGATCGCGGTCTAGTCCTTCCGGGATGCGTAGCGGAAGCTGTTGCGCAAGAGGTGCACCACGCATGCTTGTCGACGGTCTGGGGCATACCTGGGCCACGGCGTCAGGTAGGTGCTTCAGCCCGTCACACACGATCATGCACAACTCCGCGACGCCGCGGTTCTTGATCTCGGTCAGGACCTTCAGCCAGTATTTGGCGCCTTCGCCGTCGCCGTGTTCACCGGCCCACAGCCCCAGCACGTCACGTTCTCCCTCGCACGTGAGGGCCAACGCGAGGTAGATCGGCCGGTTCGCGACCTACCCATCGCGGATCTTCACGTTGATCGCGTCGATGAAGACCACCGAGTAGAGGCACCTAGCGGAGGTATCTGTCACTCGGTCATCTTCTCCAGCACTGCATCGGTGATCCCCGAGATCTGCTGCCGGGACACCCTGGTGCCGTAGACCTCGACCAGGTGCGCCCGCACCTCCCCGGTTGACATCCCCCGGGCCACCAACGAGACGACCATCCCATCGACCCCCGCAGCCGCCGGATCCACTTGGGCACCGTGACCGGCGCGAAGGACGCATCCCGCTCCCGCGGCACCGCCAACTCCACCGGATCGATCTCCCCGGCACACAGCGAGAACATCAACTTCTTCGGCGCCATCGACATCGACGCCGAACTCGCCCAGCTCGGACCCACCGGGTACCGGCCCCTGCGCGTGCGCGACACCCTGTTCTGATCGCATCCAACGAAGGCATCCGATTTTGTCGATCGGTCATGGCCAGCGGGGTTCGTTGCGACACGGGTGTTCGCGGACGAGGAGTTGGAGCATCTGTGGGGGTTCCCGGAGATCACCCGTGAGGAGTTGTTCCGGCATTTCACGCTGTCCCCGGCTGATCTGGTGTTCGTCGACCTGGGCGGGGGCCCGGGACCGGCCGGGTCGGCTACACCTTCCTGCACACCGCCCTCGACGATCCCCGGCTGGCCTACACCGAAGCCCTGGACGACGAGAAAGCCGTCGCCGCCGCGGAATAGTGGCTTTGGGCCGCTGGAGGTCGCGTCGTCTCAACGCGTCAGCGCCGAGCTGGTGCCACGGGCGGCGTTCGTCCGGTCCCTCGCCCGCGCGTCAGCTTGAGATGCGGGCTTCGATGCCGTCGAGGAGAAAGTCGAGGCCGGTCTGGAAGGTTTGGTTGGCGTCCAGGTGGGCGCCATCGCGTACGACCGAGGCCAGCGCGGGGAATCGGCCAGTTGCGAAGGTCCGCTCCAGATAAGGCCCGAAGGCGGCCTGCCGCTGCCTCTTATCCATCCCGGTGGCCCGCTCAGCGCGCCGCTCGGTGATCTCCCGGCGCACTGCGCCAATCACGTACGCATTGACCGCGTCGACCACTGGCATCACAGTGTCCACATCGACGCCGCCCATGGCGGCCAACACAGCCTCTCCCCTGGCCAGCACGTGCGGCCCGAGCTGGGGCCGCCCACCGATCAGGTCGGCGAGCCATTCGTGCTGGTGAGCGGCCTGCCGGGTGGTTTCGGCAAGGGAGCGCAACACCTCTCGCCAACCATCTCCGGCCGGCCGAATCTCGGCGTAGACCGCATCGACCATCAGGTCGAGCAACTCCTCCTTGGTGGCGATGTAGCCGTACAGCCGCATCGGCCCGACGTCCAGTGCGGCGGCAACCTTGCGCAGCGACACCGCCGCCAGCCCGTCCGCGTCGGCCAGCCGGATCGCCGCTCGTACGATCCGCTCCCGGCTCAGCGGGGCCAGCACCGGTCGATCCGGCGGCTCCGGCCTCTCCCACACCAACATGCCGCTGACGATACATCGTATGTTGCGATACAGTGTATCGATCAATACGGTGAATCGGAGGCAGCCATGACCGTAACCATCGTCGGAGCCGGACTGGGCGGCCTGGCCCTTGCCCGAGTGCTGCACATGAACGGCATCGACGCCGTCGTGTACGAACGGGAACCGTCGCGCGAGGCTCGCGGTCAGGGCGGCATGCTCGACCTGCACGCCGGAACCGGGCAGCGGGCGATGCACGAGGCCGGCCTGATCGACGAGTTCCGCGCAATCGCCCGCCGCGAGGGCCAGGACCTGCGCCTTCTGGAGCCAGACGGCACCCTGCTGCTCCAGGAGGGCACCCCCGAGGACGCCCCGCTCGATCGACCTGAGGTCGACCGTGCCGATCTGCGCAATCTGCTGCTGGACTCGCTCCCCGAACACGCGGTGCGCTGGGGACACGTGTTCGAGCATGCCGATAACGGCCTGCTGCACTTCGCCGATGGCAGCAGTGCGACGTATGACCTGCTGGTCGGCGCCGACGGCGCGGACTCCCGGGTCCGCGCACTGCTCACCGACGCCCGACCAGCGCACACCGGCCAAAACGTCGTCGAGCTCGGCATTCCCGACATCGACCGCACCCACCCCGACCTCGCGGCGATGGTTGGGCGCGGCAACTACTGGGTGCTCGGCAAAGGACAATCCCTGTCGGCGCAGCGCAACGGCGACGGCCGCGTACGCATCTACCTCAGCTTCTACAACACCGTCGAGGCCTGGTTCGCCACCAGCGGGATCCCGTTCGGCGACCCAGCCGCCGCCCGGGTGCGGCTGATCGACCTGTTCACCGGCTGGGACTCACGGTTCACCGCGCTGATCGCAGCCTGCGACGACACGATCCTGCCACGGTCGATCAACACTCTCCCGGTCGGCCTGACCTGGCCGTCGACGCCAGGCGTTACGCTACTCGGCGATGCCGCGCACCTGATGCCGCCGGTGGGGCAGGGCGCCAACATGGCACTGCTCGACGGCGCTCTGCTCGGCCTCGCGCTGGCCACGCACCCGGACGACTTTCCCGCCGCGGTCAAGGAATACGAACGCGAGATGTTCGAACGCACCAGCGCTGCCGCCCGGATGTCCGCACGCATGCAGGAAATCCTGACATCGCCAGACGCCAGCCGAAGAATGCTCGCATTCTTCCAACCCGGCTGAAATGTCGGTAGCGTCGTCAAGCGTTGAATTCTGCAGGCGGAAGGGAATGGCCCTGGGCCGGTGGGTGGCCTGGTGGAACTCCTTCCAGGTGGGGTGGTGGAGCAGCCGTGCGGTGTGCACGGTGAGTAGTCGCGTAGGCCGGCGATGCTGAAGCGGCTGCCGCCGATGTCGGTGCGTGCGTTGAGTTCGCGCATGAGGCGTTCGATCACGCCGGTGCCCAGGTCGGGTCCGCCGAGGCGGGCCAGCCGGGCGCGTAGGGCGGGATCTAGGCAGGTGAAGGCGTGGTCGCGGCGGCGTTCAGGTAGGCGTGCGCGCTGGTGAGCTTGTTGAGGATGGCCTGGGTGAAGGTGTCCCAGGCGGCCAGGGCCTGGGAGGTGGTCTGCTCCAGGCGGATGGACTCGCACAGCAGCTCCCCAGCTGCTGGCTTTGGTGCCGGCCCAGTGGGGTTGACGTGGCGGTTGGCGGCGTCATCGGCGTAGAACGCCTTGCGCAGCCCGTGAGGCAGGTGCCACCAGCAGCGCTGGATCGGCGTGCCCGGCCACAGGTCCTGGGCCAGGGCGGTGATCTCGGCCTCGCCGTCGAGCACGACCAGCGCCGGGGCGGCCAGTCCGACCAACGGCTCGCCCAGACCGACCAGTCCTCATCGACACTCAACCCGAGCAGGTGGGTGTGCGCGGCGGCGCCGCGCCGGCCCGGACCGGCCGGAAAGGCCTAGCCCGAGTTTCCTGGATATCTTGATCGTTTCTGTGTCGGCCCAGGTCAGGGGGTTGTTTTGGGCAGGGCCCCGGCAAAGTCATGTGGGTTGCATGGGGATGCCTAGATGGTGTAAGGAGAGTGTGGGGTTCATCTGGTTGTCGCGGAGGCCGTCGGGGATGTTGTCGTGGTAGCCGGCGAGCCGGAGCAGGCTGATGGTGAGGTTGCGTAGGGTCGCCAGAGCGCGGGGTCCGTTTTCGGGGCTCTTTGCTGTGAACGGGATTCTGTGTCCAGGCGTTCATGTGTAGTGACCACTGACTCGTCACTGGGTGTGATGGGTGCCGTGTCGGCGTGTCGAGGGGCGACGTGCCCATCCATCTAGGACGATCTTCGTCCGTCAAGATCAAAGGATCATCAGGCGGACGGGTGAGCACGCATGGTAGAGGCTAGGCACTGGCGCAGCTGCTGGGGCTGGCGGGAGTCGAGGTCGATGCGGTGGAGCGGGAGGCCGACGGCTCCTGGACGGCGCATGTCACGACTGCGGCCGGTCAGCCGGCGTGCTGCCCGGGATGCGGGCGGACGGGCCGGGTCAAGCAGCCCACGGTGCACAATCTCAAGCACCTGGTGGGTGCCGTGCGGGCCAGCTGGCATAAGTCCCGCTTCTACTGCGACAACACTGCCTGCCAGAGGGGAAGCTTCGCCGAGACCGGGTCGGTGGCTGGTGCGGCAGCGGTGGTGGCCACGCCGGCCAAGACGGTGATGGGGCACCTGGTCGGGGACTAGCTGGTGCCGGTCTCGCGGGTCGCGGCTGGGGTGGGCCGGCACACTGCCCATGACGCCTTCGTCGGGGTGGCCGAGCAGGCCGGCCTCCACCTCACCGCGCATACGGGCACACAGACTATCCCCGGGCCCGGGCCCAAGGTTGAGTCCGGTGCCGAGCCCGAGGTCGGGGCGCAGCCAGCCGCCGGTGCCGGCGCGGTCGCCGCAGCCGGCGGGGACACCGACCCAGGCAACCGGCGGCCGTGTCGCTCGGTGAGCGGGCCGCTGCCGGCGGTGGAGGTGCTCGGGATCGACGACCACCGGCGTGGCAAGCCGTTGTACCATCGGGATACGGCCAGCGGCGCGTGGGTAGCCGACGCCGACCGCTGGCCGAGTGTGTTTGTCGATGCCGCGGGCGGACACGGACTACTCGGCCAGGTCGAAGGCCGCGCGAAGGCGGACGTCACCGGCTGGCTGGCCGCTCAGGACCCGGCCTGGCGGGCTGGGATCCGCTACGTCAGCATCGACCTGTCCAGCGTGTACAAGTCCGCCGCGACCAGCGGGCTGTTGCCCCACGCCCGGCTGGTCGCCGACGTCTTCCACGTCATTCAACTGGCCAACACCATGGTCGGCGACGTGCACCGCCGCGTCACCTACGCTCGCTACGGCCGCCGCGGGCGGGCGGGTGACACCGAGTACGCCATCAAGGACCTGCTACGGCGCGGCCAGGAGAAACTCTCCAAAACCGCCCGGCACAAGCTGCTGTGCGCCCTGGCCCACCTCGGCGACGGCGGCCGACAGATCGGCGCTGCCTGGCGCGCCAAAGAACTGCTCCGTGACCTAGCCAAACTCTCCCCCAAACGCACCGGCCTGGCGGCCCCACGAGACAAGCTGAGCAAGGCCCTGGAGGCGTTCTTCGACTTCGCCATCACCACTGCGTCGCCATCCCCGAGATCCAGACCCTCGCCGAGACCGTCTCCACCTGGCGCGCCGAGATCATCCGCAGCGTGCTCACCGGACACAGCAACGCCGCCGCCGAAGGCGGCAACCGCCTCGTCAAACTCGTCTACCGCACCGCGTTCGGCCTCACCAACGTCACCAACCAGCAGCGCCGCTCCCGCTACACCGCCTCCCGATCCAGCCGCCCCGAATGGCTACACACAGTCACAACCAGAAGATCACGACCAGTAACCGCCTGACTACGACGTACCGCCAGGTGCGAAGAGCCAAGTACTGCCGCAACAGTCCGTTGGCGTTCTCGTTGCTGCCGCGCTGCCAGGGGGAGTGCGGGTCGCAGAAGTAGACGTCGATCCCGGTCTTCGCCGTGAAGTCCGCGTGCCCGGCCATCTCCTTTCCCTGGTCCCAGGTGACGCTGTGACGAAGAAACTCCGGAAGCGACTCCATCTTCTTAGCCAGAAGAAGAGCGACCCGCTGTGCGGTACGGTCGTAGGAAACCCGCACCAGCATCACATAGCGGCTGGCGCGCTCTACCGTAAACATTCAGTCCGCTTGCGGATGGTGCGGATGGTGTTGATGTGCCGGTCGGGGTGGTTGGCGGATGTGGGCGTGTCGGTGCTGGCCTGATCGTTTTGGGTGCGGTGTGATCTTGGGGTGCCTGCGCCGGAGGAGATGTCGCGTGAGGAGCTGATCGCGCTGGTTGGGGTGCAGGCCGAGCGGATCGCTGGGTTGGTCCAGGCGACGGTGAAAGAAGCCGGCATGCCCAGAAGTTACCGCTGGGGGGATATAAGCGACCCAGACGACACGCGGAGAGTACCCAGAGTTACACATTTGTGACTCACGAACGGGGCTGGGCCCGGATGATGAAGAACCCGTCATGTAAGTACTTAATTTAAATACGGGCTCTTAGGCAGAGTTCGTGCCCTTCTGGCGTTCGACCCGGAGGTCCGTACCATTACCTGCACGACTAACGCAATCTGGATCGCCCACCTCACCAATTAGTTACATCGTTCGCTGACAGACCCACCAGATCACCTGACGGCGACGGAGGTTATAGGCCAATACCACTAAGTTACGAGTGGATCTTATCCACTTGCAAGGCGCTGACCTGCGAGTTTGACAAGATCTGGGCGAACGTGCTTCGGGCTAACTTAGTGGTATTGGGTTATAGGCTGAGGATGCAGTCGCCGCAGACGGCCGACCTTGTTCCGGCGACGCGGTAGATCAAACAGCAGCTGGTGCGGCGGAACGACGGCCGGGACCGCAGCTTTCCGCTTTCGACCCGTGGATCGGCCAGCACCGTGTCGGCCGCATCGTGAGCGCGGTAGGCAACGTCGGGTCGGACGCTGGCGATCAGTCGCGCCGCGCTGTTCGCGGACGAGGCGACGTTGCCCCAGAGCACACGCGTTGAGAGGGGGTAGCGCGCAGCGGTTGCTACAGTGATCGCTTCGACAGCCGAGCCCCGGAGGAGTTCGCAGTCGCCACGTTCTTCATCGCTGATCGATAGGGGGAATGGGCCGCCGAGCCTGGCCTGCCACCAGAGCTGAGCTGCATCGAAAGAGAGATGCGCGAATCCGAGAGCCACCGCTGCGAGAGTCGGCGCGAGCAGGCGTGCGACGAGACCGAGGTGGGCGACCGATGCGGCGACTTTGACGTCGATCTGCTCGACGGAGCTACTCCGCGCGAGGGCGGCCCGCACAGCGTCGACGCGCTCGTTCAGCCTTTCCGGTTGGTCGAGGAGCTCGCCCAGCGGTCGCCATGGAGGAGCCGGGGCGTCGTCGACGTCATGTATGTCGACAGCGAAGAAGGGACCCAGCGCAGCGAACTCACCGGTCAGGGCTCGGCGAGTTCGCTGGTTCGGCTGGGTGCTTATCCGACCACGACCGGTCCGGAAACGGCGGCCTTGATGACGGGCTTGGCCCGTCCGCGGACGAACCGCTCGAGCAGCGCTCCGAAGACGAGGGCGATCGTGGTCCAGATGAGTAGCTGGTTGATGATCGAGTACCAGCGGAACTTCCAGAGCACGTCGGCGTCGAAGCCGGGATAGACGATCTGGCCGGGGACGACGGTCTTGCCGTCGACGACCAGCGGTGTGTTGAGAATGTTAGTGATCGGCTGCGGGGTCTCGGTCGCGGCGTGGAGGTAGCCGAACTGGTTGGCGTGGGCGACGTTGTCCGACAGGTTGCCGAGCGAGGGGAGAAGGCCGATCAGCACTCCAAAGACGACGAGGAACGCCATGGCCGACACCACAGTCGCGGCGAGCAGGCCGAAGCGTGGCATCAGCCGGCTCGCGAGATAGACGGCCAAGCCGAGCAGGATGAGTGAGCTCGCGACCATCGTCAGGTACAGGTGGCCGCGGGTGGTGATTGTGAATGTGTGCCCGATGGCCGGCGGGTTGGCCGGGTACTTCACGAACGGCAGCAGGTACACCCCAAAGAACCCGAAGGCGGCGGTCATCCAAGCGAGGTTTCGGGGTCGGACCTGGAAGCGGCCGTGCAGCACGACGTAGGCGACCGCGACGAGGGCCCCAACTGCGGTGGAGAAGGCGATGATGCCGCTCGCGATGCCGATCGTGGACTGGATGCTGCGGGAGAAGATCTCCGGTCCGTCCGGCGCGACCGCGCGTCCGGCCGCCTGGTTGAGCTTGGCAAGGATGTCGTCGCGGCCGGACTCGTAGTCGATGGCCTTGTTGATGAGTGGTTCGGCGAAGATCTTTGCGAACACGAATCCCAGTACACCAGCGATGAAGCCAGCCAGCGCACCGCGCAGGATGATGCGGATTTCCACTTCTCTGGTCCGGCTGCGGTCAGTGGCAGGGGAAGCCGAGGAAGTGGCGAGAGTCGTGCACCCACTCGTGGATGACCATGGTCTTGCCGAACAGGGAGGTCATGCCCTCGTCGACGCCGACGAAGTAGTACACGGCCAATCCCAGAAAGACGGTGATGCTCAGGATCAATGCCACGCGGCCTTTCGACAGCGCGTCGGGCGAAACCTGGACCTTCGGAAGTGGCGTGCTTCCGGGAGCGGGAATGCTCGTCATGTAAGCCTCCTTTGGGGATGATGCGTCCCTACCAGCGGATGGGCATCATGACGGCGAAGTATCTGACTCACCCGAAGCATGTGCATCGTGCCTCGGGCTCACAGTGGCGCAACCGTCCCGGATTCTCACCGGCTTCCTCGCGCCGACATGTAGGCTTAGGTTACGTGTAGCGGCCAACGGGCGTCAACGTGACCTGCCGCTCGCGGCTACTCTCGACCCGTGCCAGCCACCATCCGCCGTCGCAGCCGGGTCCGCGCGACGGCTCGGCCTTCTCGCCGGTGGTCCGGCGGCGGGCTCAGGCAGTATCGACGACGATCAGACCCGAGCTGCCGGCCGCCTGCTGCTGGCAGGCCTTGCCATCGCCCTGCTCGCTAAGACCGAAGGTCGCGGTATCGGTGAGGTCGCGCCGCACCGGCGAGCTGAACCGACACGGGCTGGTAGGTTCAGGTGCCCTGCGTGAGCCGGTGTACCGCGCCGCGTGGTGCCGCGGGCACGGCATCCGGATGCAGGATCGAGGCGATGGCTTCGACACCGTCGATGAGGCGGGGTCCTGGCCGGACCACGAGACCATCCGCGTCGATCGCCCACACCGGCACGCCAGGCAGCGCGTGTGCCGCCTGCTGCGCCTGCTCGACGGCCCCCGGTAGGTGGTAGCCGCAAGGCGCGACGACGACGATGTCCGGGCTGGCCGCGACGATCTCGGACCATCTCGTCTGTACTGAGCGTGCGCCCGGCCGCGATGCCACTGGTTCACCGCCGGCGGCCGTCACCAGATCCGGCACCCAGTGCCCGGCAGTGAAGGGCGGATCGACCCATTCGACCACGGCGACCTTGGGCCGTGGGCGTCCTGCGACGGCGCCGGCGATCCGCGAGAGCCGAGAACGCAGCTGTTCGACCAGTCGTGCCGCGCGTTCGCTGGTTGCGGTCCGGTCGCCGACGGTCAGGATCGAGTCCAAGACTTCCTGCAGCGAGTGCGGGTCGAGTGACAGCACCTCGGCCTGGCACCCGAGGTAGTCGAGGGCGTCCTCCACGTGCCCGGAGGGAAGCGCGCACACTCGGCACAGATCCTGGGTCAGGATCAGCTCGGGCGCCAAGGCAGCCAGGGCCTGTGCGTGCAGCGTGTACAGGTCCTGGCCAGCGGCCAGCTGCGCACGGACGTAGTCGTCGATCTCGCCCGGGGTCATGCCGTGGGTATCACGACCGCTCACCACGATCGTCTTGTCCAGGCGTGCGCTCGGGGGCTCGTCGCACTCGAAGGTCACGCCGATCAGCTGCTCGCCCAGCCCGAGCGCGTACGCGATCTCGGTCGCCGACGGCAGCAGGGACACCAAACGCATCTCGGGAGCGTAAGCCCCGGGAGGCGCAACCGGCACCCGGAACGCGAGCCGGGCAGCGAGCGATCCTCACGCAGGGTTCGGTGGGATTTGTTGAGCAAGGTCGCCGGCCCAGCCTGCGTAACCTCGGGTCAGCGGTCTGGCTGGGCCAGGGCTGCGGTGAGCAGGGCGCGGAGTTCGGTCGGGTCGAGCTGGTCCAGCCGCCGCGCGTCGTCGGCGACTTGGGCGGACCCGCCCGTACCGAGGAACTTGGCCCGGACCAGCGCGGCGTGCGCGTGCCGGGTGTCCGGGCCGATAGCACCGACTGGGATGTCGAGCTGTCGCGGGTAGCATCGCCCGTCCGCCAGCTTGATCTCGACCCGGGCCGGGGTGGCCTTGCGGGCCGACTCGAAACTCTCCGCCGGCGGTCCCGGATGCCCCGCCAGCTCCACCAGCCGCTGGCCGCCGAAGTCCCGCAACCAGCCGGCTGCCCCCGCGCCAGCCTGCCGGATCGCCTCGCCGAACGGCGCGTCGGCGGCCAGCAGCGCCGCGGTCATCGCCTCGTCATGCACTAGCCGCACCCGAGCCGCCAGCGCCCACCGCTCGGCGCAGCACACCGCGGGCGGGGCGAAGTCGGCCGCCCCCAGGCGACCAGTGAGCAGCGCGGTCGCCACCGCGTATGGCGTACTGGAGGCCAGCGCGCTGACCGGGGTAGCCGGGCCGGCTAGGTAGGGCGCGACGGTCCGTTCCAGCAGCACGGTGTACAGCGAGCTGGCGACCACGACCTCCGCCACCTCCTCGACCCGTACCGGCGCCAGCTCGTGGTGTAGCGCCAGCGCACAGTCCACCGCGGCGTCGGCGCCCGGCCCGGCGGGGTGCACCTTGAACGACAAGGTCTCGGTGTGCCATCGTTGGCCAAGCCCGGTGGTGACCGCCGCCGGCACCGGCACCGCCGCAAACCGGGCCAGGAAACCCGCCGGATGCTCCAGGATGTCGGCCGCGCCACGCAGCCCGGCCGCAGCGGCGTCGCAGGCGTCCAGCCCGAGCCGGACCGGCAGCGCCGCGCTGAGCAACCGGGCGTCGCTGGCCATGAAGCCGTGGGTGAGGTTCCACGGTGGCATCGCCAGCGCCAGGCCCAACGCATCCACCCACCGGCCAGCCGGCGCCCCCTCGCCGCGCAGCCGGCCGGCGACCGCCCCGACCAGGTTGGTGTGCGCGGCAAGCTGGCCACGGAACGGCCCCAGGGTGGCGGCGGCCGTGACCCGGGCCGCGCATTCGTTCGCCGCGATGATCGCGGTCAGCAGTGCCGGACCGTCCAAGCCAAGCGCGTGGGCGTACCCGACCGGCACCGTCACCGTCGAGTTGGACAGGTGTCCGGCGTACGCCGTGTCGTCGAAATGCAGCCAGCAGCCGAGCCCGGCCAGTACGGCCGCAGACCGCGCCGGATCCGGCTGCAGCGGCGGCCCGAACATCGCCAGCAGCGGGCCGCCGTGCGGGTGGCTCAGCCCGGCGCGGATCGCGGCGAGCTGAGACAGCACCTGGCTCTTGGCCAGCTCGACCACCCGCGGTGGCACTTGGTCCAAGGTCAACCCGGCGGCCCACCCACAGAGCTGGTCAAGCAGGGCCATGCCAGCTCCGGGCAGTCATGGCCGCACCGGCCAGCACCGGCACCGCGCCCGGCACCACGTCCAGCGTAAAAGCAGGCCCGGCGCCGACCAGCACCTCGCCGTCATGTTCGAACCAGACCGGCCGGCCGTCGGTGCGCTCGATGGTCACCCGGCGGCCCCGGGCATAGACCACGCCCGGCTGGCTCACATGCTCGGCGGTACGGGTCAGCCGGAGCAGATCGGCGACGGAGTGCTCGGCTCCGACCACGCACACGTCCAGCAGCCCGTCCACCAGGCAGGAGTACGGCAGCAGCTCGTAACAACCGCCGCGGTACCGGCTGCCGCCCACGTTGGCCAGCAGGGTCGGGCCGCGATGCACCTCGACGCCGTCTACCAGCACCCGGCCGGGATAGGGCTCGAAGCGCGGGATCAGCCGGCACATCGCCGCCTCGTACCGGGGCCGGCCGGACAGCTCGGTGATGGTTCTGGCGTCGTAGATGGCCTGTGGCGGGAACCCGGCGCAGGCGCCGGCCAGCACCAGCCGGTCCAGCTCCACCAGCCTGGCCAGGTCGACGTGCTGCCGGCAGCCGCCCCGGTCGGCCAGCGCGGCAGCCAGCGCTTGCGGCCAGGGCAGCTCACCCCACAGCGTGCGGTAGCAAGAGTTGGCTGTCCCGGCCGGCACGATGAACATCGGTACGGGGTGCTCGGCATCGGCCAGCCCCTGCGCCACCTCCCGCGCGGTACCGTCGCCGCCCACGGCGACCACGACGGCCGGCGGGTGGGCGCAGCCGGCGGCCTCCCGGGCGAGGCTGGTCGCCTCGCCGGCCGCGGTTGTGGTGCGTACGGTGACCCGGTCCAGCCACTGGCGGCAGACGCCGACCAGCGTCGGGATGAGGTCCACTGGCTGACCGCCGGCCGCCGGATTAACAATGATAAACAAGTGGGGCATTTTTTCCTCGCAGTTTTCACCGCATCGGGGGCGTCAGGGCATTGAGCGCCTTACGTTAATCGCCTCATAACATTAAGCGTAGTGCGTCGTGCAGTTCTGGCAGCGAGATGCTCGGCCGCAGTGAGCCGATCCTGATTACCAGGTGCCGGGCGCCGGCCTGGACGTACTCGGCCAGGAAAGCGGCGCATTCCTCAACCGTGCCGGCACAGAATGCCTGTACGGTCGAGGTGACCTCCAGCGGGTAGCCGTAATACGCCTGGACGTATTCCTCCAATTGGTCGCGGGCATTGTTGCGGTCCGGGTGGACCGCAATCGTGGCGTACATGCCGGGGAAGACCGCGCCTGCCGGCCGGCCGTTGGCCGCCACCAGTTCCTCGATCCGCTGCCAGCCCGCCCGGTACGCGGTCGCGCTGGGCAGGAATGGCAGCCAGCCGTCGTACAGCGCGGCGACCCGGGCCACCACGCGAGGCGTATCGCCGCCGGCGTACCAAATCCGTGGCCCAGCCGGGGTAGCCGCCGGAGCCAGCCGGTCCAGACCGTCCACCTGCCAGTACCGGCCCCGCCAGCTCGGGTCTGCACCCGGCTCGCGGCTGCCCCAGGACTGCCGCCACAGCCGTACCGTGTCGTCGCAGCGACCGAACCGGCTCTCGAAGGGTACCCCGGCCGCCGCGAACTCCGCGCGCACCGCCGGGATCGGGAACCCGGACCCGACCGCCAGCTCAAACCGGCGGCCGATCGCGTGGTCCAGGCTGGTGATCAGGCTGGCGCCGATGACCGGGTGCCGCAGGGCCGGGACCAAGCACGCCGTGCCCAGCGTGATCCGGCTGGTCACCGCGGCAACGCTGGCCAGCGCGAGCAGCGCGTCCAGCCGGGGCCGGGCCAACAGCGAGTCACCGACCCACAGCGAGTCGTAACCCGCCGCCTCCGCCTCCCGGGCGAAGTCCAGCAGCGGCGCAACATCCCAGGTGCCGGCAATGGCCCGCTCCCGGGTGGGCAGCAGGACGCCGAGCTGGGGCTGGGCCATAATCGGTCAAATCCCCCGCACCGCGTCGAGGATCTCCTTCAGCGGCGGTTCCGGGCTGAGCGAGCCGATCCTGATCACCAGGTGCCGGGCGCCGGCCTGCACGTAGCGGGCCAGCCACTGCGCGCACTCCTCGGCGGTGCCGTAGCAGTAGGCCTGCACGGTGGACATTACCTCCAGCGGCCGGCCGTAGTACTGCTGCAGGTAGCCGTCCAGCTCGGCGCGGGCCCGGTCCCGGGACTCGTGCACCGTCATCGTGGCGTACAGGCCCGGCGCAACCGCATCGGCCGGCCGACCGTACGCCTGGGCCGACGCGCTGATCTGCCGCCAGGCTTGGCCGTACGCCTCCGGGCTGGGCAGGAACGGCAGCCAGCCGTCGTAATGCTGGGCCACCCGGTCCAGCACCCGCGGGGTGTCGCTGCTGGCCAGCCACAGCTTGGGGCCACCCGGGGTGGCTGGTGGCGGCAACCGGTCCAGGTCGTCAAGCTGCCAGTACCGGCCTCGGAAGCTGGGCTGGCCGGCCCAGGCTTGCCGCCACAGCCGGACCGTCTCGTCCAGCCGGCCCACCCGCTGCTCGAACGGTACGCCGACCGCGCTGAACTCCTGCGCGCTGTCTGGGATCGGGAAGCCGGCGCCCAGCGCTAGGGCGAGCCGGCCGCCGCAAGCGTGGTCCAGGCTGGCCACCAAGTTGGCGCCGATCACCGGCTGGCGCAGGGCCGCGGTCAGTGCCGCCGTGCCCACGCTGACCCGGCTGGTGACTGCGGCGACGCCGGCCAGCACGACAAACGGATCCAGCCGGGGCCGGGCCAGCAGCGAGTCGCCGGTCCACAGCGAGTCGTAGCCGACCGCTTCCGCCTCCTGAGCGAATTCCAGCAGCGGCGCCATGTCGTAGTTGCCCACCATGGCCAGCTCCCGGGTCGGCAGCAGCACGCCGATTCGTGTCTGTGTCATCGTGATTCCCCTCCTGTTCGTTCGGTCCCGCGTGGTTGGCCCTCGCCGGTGGCGGCGGTCCGGTGGAACAGCAGCCGGTGCTGCACGGTGTAGGCCGGCCGCGGCGTACCGTCGATCTCCACCGTGACCGCGATGGTCGCCTCGGTGAAGCCGCGGGGCCGGGAGGCGGCAGCGGCCAGGTCAGCCACCGCCCGGATCTTGGCACCGGCCGGCACCGGTTGGCTGAACCGCAGCCGGTCCAGGCCCTTGTTGAGCACCAGGTCGACACCGTTGACCTGGAAGATCTCGGCCAGCATCGAGGTGAGCAGGGCGAGCGCCAAGAAGCCGTGCGCAATAGCCGACCCGAACGACCCGTCGCTGGCCCGCCCTGGGTCGGTGTGGATCCACTGGCGGTCGCCGGTGAGTTCGGCGAACAAGGTGATCTGCCGCTGGTCGACCTGCCGGTAGTCGCTGGCGCCAAGCCGCTGACCTACCGCGGCGAGCAGCTCCTCGGGCGTGCTAAAGATCCGCATGGTACGTCCCTCACTGTGGCAGGTTGTCGTGCCGGAACTGCGGACAGATCGCACCGTCCAGCGAGCGCAGCGTCGAGGCCACCACATGCCGGGTCCGCTCTGGCGGGATGATTTCATCCACGGACATCCGCTCGGCCGGGATCTGCGGCGCCATCGCCTCGGCCTGGTAGCGTTCGATCAGCTCGGTACGCCGAGCCGGGTCCGCCGCCAGATCGCGCCGGAAGATCACGTCCACGGCGCCCTCGGCACCCATCACCGCGACCTCCGCGGTTGGCCAGGAAAACACCGCATCGGCGCCCAGCGACCGGGAGTTCATCACGATGTACGCCCCGCCGAACGCCTTGCGCAAGATCACGGTGACCCTGGGCACCGTTGCCTCGGCGTACGCGTACAGCAGCTTGGCGCCCTTGCGGATCACCCCGCCGGCCTCTTGGTCTCGGCCCGGCAGGAAACCTGGCGTATCAACCAGGGTAACCAGCGGCAACCCAAAGGCATCACATAAACGGACGAACCGGGCGCCTTTCTCGGATGCTCGGATGTCCAAGACGCCGGCCAGCGCCGCCGGCTGGTTGGCCACCACGCCGACCGACCGCCCCTCCACCCGGCCAAACCCGATCACTAGGTTACGGGCAAACTGCGCCTGCAACTCTAGGAAGCTGCCCCGGTCGAGGATGCCGCGGATCACGGTGCGTACGTCGTACACCGACCGGGAGTTCGCCGGCAGGACCGGCATGGGGGCCGACTCGGCCGGCATCCCCATCGGCGCCAGCTCCCAGCACGAGTTGGGTAGGTAGCACAGTACGGCCCGGGCCAGGTCCAGCGCACTGGCCGCACCCTCGGCGATCAGGTGCGCCAGCCCGGACCGCCTGCTGTGCACGTCGGCCCCACCCAGCTCCTCGGGCGTGACGTTCTCATGGGTGACCGCCTGCACCACCCGCGGCCCGGTCAGGAACATGTGGGCCCGGTCCCGCTGCATGATCACAATGTCGGTCAGGGCTGGCGAGTAGACTGCACCGCCCGCGCACGGCCCGTGCACCACACTGATTTGCGGTACCCGGCCGGATAGCCGGACATTGGCCCGGAAGATCGCGCCGTAGCCATCCAGTGCCGCGACCCCCTCCTGGATGCGGGCCCCGCCGGAGTCGATCAGGCCGATGACCGGCGCCCGCACCCGGTCGGCGTACCGGAGCACCTGGACGATCTTGTTGGCGTGGGTCTCGCCGAGTGACCCGCCAAGCACGGCCGGATCCTGGGCGTACAGGCCAACCGGCCGGCCGTCGATCCGGGCGTACCCGGTGATCACACCGTCGCCGGCCGGCCGGCGACGGTCCATGCCGAACGCGGTGGCCCGGTGCCGGGCCAGGCTGCCGAACTCCTCGAACGAGCCGGGATCGACCAGCGCCCCGATCCGGTCCCACGCGTCGGTCAGCCGATCCGGCTGCGCCGCGGGAGCCGCGCCCCCGGATGGCTGACGCGCTGTCGCCTCGCTGGTACCGCTCATTGGGCCGCCGCCGCTCGGGCCTGCCGGCTCACCCGACCGAAGAACCGGGCCACCGCGGCGTACGACGCCCAGACCGGGACCTCCTCGTAGTGAATTCCGTGCTCGGCGCAGTACTGCTGGACAATTGGCCGGACCCGGCGCAAGTTGACCCGCGGCATGCTGGGAAACAAGTGGTGCTCGATTTGGTAGTTGAGCCCGCCGTACACGAAGTCAGTGAACCGGGTGGAGTACACGTTACGGGCGGTCAGCACTTGCCGGTGCAGCCAGTCCAGCTCGACATCGCTGCGGTAGACCGCCATTCCCTTGTGGTTGGGGGCGAACACCGCGCCGAGATACAGCCCAAACAATACCTGGTGCACTACGATGAACGCCACCGCCCGCAGTGGCGACAGCACGAAGAACAGCACGGTAAAGTACCCGACAAAATGGAGCACCACCAGGGACAGCTCCAGTTTTGGCCATTTCAACGCACCCAGCCGCGCGGCTTTGACGCTGGCCGATCGGACCCGGTACGCCTCGTGCCCGAGCAGTACGAAGAACAGCACCGACTGGAACCGGATAATGAACCGGCGGAATGGGGTACGCCCCTTGGTCGGCAGCTCGGTCACGTCGAAGATGACCGGCCGGCGGACCACATCGGGATCCACGTCTAAGTTGTTCGGGTTGCTGTGGTGCCGGTTGTGATGGTTGACCCACCAGCCGTAGGCCACCCCCAGCAGCAGGTTCATGTGCAGCATGCCGAGCAGTTCGGCGGGTCGCTTGGCCCGGCTGATTTGCTTGTGTCCGGTGTCGTGCGCGATAAAGCCGGTCTGGACGAACGCGACGGCCAGCGCGGCGGCGATAAGTAACTGCCACCACGAGTCGCCGACTAAGAACAGCGCGAGGTAGCAGCCGGCCAGCAGCACCAGGTTGGCCGTAATTTTCACGGCATAGTAGTCGCGCCGCGGCGCGAGCAGGCCGGCGGCTCGGACCCGAGCATTGAGTTCCTCGAACGTGCCGGTTGGAGAAATGGCGAGGGTCGGGTACGGGCTGGCCATGGTGGCGTGCTCCTGAGGGTAGGCGGTCATTCGGATCGGACCACCAGCACGGCGTTCTGACCGCCGAATCCGAACGAGTTGGTGATCGCGGTCTGGATCGGCATGGACCGCGGCGCCTTGGCCACCACATCCAGCTCGATCTCTGGGTCCTGGCAGTCCAGGTTCGCGGTCGGCGGCAGCACACCGTGCTGGACGGCGAGCACCGTGCAGGCGGCCTCGATCGCACCGGCCGCACCCAGCGAATGGCCGGTGACGCCCTTCACCGAGGTCACCGCTGGCCGCTCGCCGAAGATCCGGCGGAGCACCTTGGCCTCGGTCACGTCGTTGCGCGGTGTTGAGGTGCCGTGCGCGTTGACGTGCTCGACTTGCTCCGGCGCTACCCCGGCGTCGGCCAGCGCCATCCGGATCGCCCGCTCCGCGCCGAGCCCGTCCGGGTCGGGGGCGGTCGCGTGGTACGCGTCGGCCGAGGCGCCGTACCCGCTGATCAAGGCCCGGATCCGGGCGCCCCGGCGACGGGCCTCGGCCGGTCGCTCCAGCACCAGCATGCCGGCACCTTCCGCGGCCACGAACCCGTCCCGGTCGGTGTCGAACGGGCGGGACGCGGCGGCCGGATCGTGGATCCGCCGGGACAGCGCGCCCATCTTCGCGAACGAGCCGACGATCAGCGGGGTCAGGCTGGCCTCGGTACCGCCGGCCAGCACGATGTCGCACTTGCCGGCGCGCAGCAGCTCCCGGGCGGTGCCGATTGCGGTGCTGCCGGACGCACAGGCGGTCACGGTGACCAGGTTCGGGCCGGTGGCCCGCGCATCGATGGCGACGTAGCCGGCCACCATGCTGATCCCCATCATCGGGATCAGCATCGGCGAGACCCGGTGCGTCCCCTCCGCACGCAGTACGTCGTGCTGCTGCTCGAAGGTGGCCACCCCACCGAGCGCGTTGCCGATGACCACGCCAACCCGAGCGCCGTCCCAGCTCGCCGAGTCCAACCCGGCGTCGGCGATCGCCTCCCGGGTGGCCGCCAGGGCCAGGTGGGTGTACCGGTCGGTCCGCCACGCGGTACGGGCGCCAATCAGCTTATCGGCATCGAACCCGGGTACCCGGCAGCTCATGTCCACCAGACCGCCAGCCAGTCCTGGGTCGGACGCTGCGGCCGGCTCGGCGAGCAGGATTTGCTGCCAGCTTGCGGGTACGCCGATGCCGGCCGGGGTGACCAGCCCGAGGCCGGTCACCGCGACGTCGAACCGCGATGAGCTGATCGACATTAGGCCGGCACGCCCTTGCTGGCGATCAGCCCGACTAGGGTGCCGACGGTGTCGGTCGGGGAGATTTCGTCCTCTCCGACGAGTACCCCGAACTCCTTCTCCGCGACCAGCCCGAACTCCACCAGCGACAGGGAGTCCAGGTCGAGGTCGGCCAGCGTGGCATCCGCCCGGAACTCCTCCGGCGGTACGCCGAACCGGGTGGTGAGTAGCTCCGAGACCCGACGTAGCAGGTCATCCATGGTTGATCCTTTCGGCTTTTACATGGGTGTGATGGTGGGCCAGCGCAATGTGGTCGAACCCCAGGTCAGGCCACCGCCGAAGGCGGTCAGCAGCACCCGGTGCCCGGCCTTGAGCTGCCCCGTTCGGGCCGCGTCGGCCAGCGCCAGCGGGATGGACGCGGCCGCGGTATTGCCGACCCAGTCGATGTTGCGCACGATCCGTTCCGGTCGGATGCCGAGTTCCTCGGCCACGGCGGTGAGGATGCGCGCGTTGGCCTGATGGCCAACGAACTGGTCCACCTCGCCGGGGTGCCAGCCGGCGCCGCGCAGCGCGGCTCGCGCCGATTCCGTCATCCGCAGGACGGCGTTCTTGAACACCGGCCTGCCCTGCATCTGGAAGTAGTAGTCGTCGGCCGCCGCCGGGACGCCGGTGGATCGCTGCCGCGAACCGCCGGCCGGAATCTGGATCAACTCGGCCAGCTCGCCGTCGCTGCCCAGGTTGAACGGCCCCAGCGCGCCGGGTTCGGTCGGCTCACCGGCCTGGAGCACCACGGCACCGGCGCCGTCGCCGAAGATCGCGGTGGTGGTCCGGTCGGTCGGGTCGAGGATGGTGGAGAAGGTGTCCGCCCCAATCACCAGTACCCGGTCCACGATGCCGATGCTGATCATCCCGGCGGCAGTGGCCAATGCGTAGACGAACCCGGTGCACACCGCGCCGACGTCTAGCGCCGCAACGCCGCCCAGTCCGAGCCGGCTGGCCACTTCCGGTGCGGTGGCCGGGCAGAGGTAGTCCGGCGTGGTGGTGGCCAGCACGACAGCACCGACGGTGTCGTGACCAGCGGACTTCAGCGCCCGGCGGCCAGCCTCAGCGGCCAGATCACCGGTGGACACGCCTGGCTCGACCACCCGGCGCTGCTGAATCCCGGTACGGGTGTGAATCCAGTCCGCCGAGGTGGCCAGCCGGGCCGACAGCTCCTCGTTGCTGACCACCCGGGGCGGTGTCCACGACCCGAGCCCGGTGATGACGGCGGCTGTACTCACTGCAGTGCCTCGGCCAGGCCCATATAGCGCAGCCGGGCCGCCTTCATGTCGGTCGACCACTGGTGGGCGGCTTCCTGCCGCTCATCCGGGGTGGTGTCGATTAGCCGCCGGCCGGGCCAGATCTCGTAGTCGCCGACCGCGTCGGCGTACTGCTCCAGGCCTGCCTGGAACAGTTCCTCCCGGCGCTGCAACATTGCCGGTACGGGCAGCCGGTCCCACATCTGCATTCCCTCGCGGATCATGGCAAGCACCCGCGGCTTGTCTTCCGGGTGCTCGATCAAGTGCTGGCGGGCAATTGCCGCGCCGACGGTCAAGTGCCGGATCTCGTCAATCGCAGCACCCCGGTCGATCTCGGCCGCGGCCGGGTCGAGCAACCGCCACTTGCGTTCGGACAGCTCTGCCGCGGGAGCCAGCGCACCCTCGATAATGATCGTAATCATGATCACGCCACCGAGGAAGTCCCGGTTGTCCCGCATGACTTCCAAGGCGAAGTCCTCCAGCGGGTCGAGAATGGCCCGGCGGTCGGCGCCGGCGAATTCCTCCATTGCCTCGACCACCCGCTCGGCGGGGACGCCGAGTTCAACGAGGTGGCCTCGAAACACCATTGCATGCCGCGCCTCGTCCAACACCTGGGTGACGTAGAACTCCATGTCGTCCAGGGTAGGAGCGGTAGGCACCAGGTAGGCCAAGCCGCGCGCCGCCTTTTCCTCGGCAATGGCTCGAAAGGCGTACTCCTGGGTCATCGCATCATATAGCGGGCCGGGTTTGCGCATGTACTCGGGGATTTCCGTGCCGGCCGCGTGACCGCTGATCCGGCCGCGCAGCGTACCGGCCGGCACGGCCTGCAGCCAGTACTGCAGGTTGCAGTCCCGCGAGCTGAGCTGCAGGTTCATCGCGCCGTCCAGCAGGTTGGGCGCGGTGTCCCAGTCGGCCTCGGTCGGAATGGTCTCGGTCATCAGCCGGTCTCCTTCAGGCGGGTCAACCCCGCGTACAATTTGCCGGAAAGGTAAAGCAACGGGTCGCCGTCACCCGCGGTCACCGCGGTCACCCGGCCGAGGAGCAGCTCGTGGTCGCCCATCGGAATGCGTTTCTCCAGCTCGCAGCCCAGCCAGCACACTGCGCCGATCAGCAGCGGTACGCCGTCCCGCAGGCCAGGCACCCAGGGCACGCCGCGGAACTGCCCGCGGGCTAGGCCGCGCCGCGGGTCAGCGAAGTGCCGAGCCAGCGCGGCTTGGTGGCCGGCCAGCACGTTCACCGCGAAGGAATGCCGGTCGGTGATCAGAGCCAGCATCGAGCTGGATCGGTGTAGGCATACCGAGACCAGTGCCGGTTCGCGGGAGATGAAGGTGAACGCGCTGACCGTGGTTCCGCGCGCCGACTCACCCGAGCCAGCGGTGACCACCGTGATCCCGGTGGGGAACGTCCGCACGGCGTCCCACAGCACCCGGGAGTCTGGGTCACTCACTGGGCCGCCCGGGGGGCCGCTCGCTGGGTAGTCCGTGGTGGGTTCCGCTGGCCGGCGGTTCGTCTCCGAGATCGGGGTGGTCACGACGTCGCAACCTGCTTGGGTGCCGGCTGCCGTACCGGTTGCGATACGCCGGCCCCCTCGATCTCGGCCTGCAGCCGGAGGAATGCCGGGTGCGCGGTCGGTTCGAAGGTGACACTGAACGGCTTGAGGAAGTTGCCGAACAGCGCGCGGTCACCGCACAAGTGGATGGGGATGACCAGTAGCGCCCATTCCGGCCCGATCAGCCAAGCCCACAGCAGGGCCACCACGCCCTGGGTGACAAAGCTGTGCATCGTGTTGTAGGCCACGTAGTACGCCTTGCTGATCCGCTTGGTCTGGCTCCGGTGGTAAGCGATCGCGCCGGGCAGGTAACCGACCAGGTCGATGTAGACGAACAGCGCCACCGCGGGTAGCCAGCGGACCTGACCGATATGATCAATGAACAAGTACAGGCAGGTCCCGAGCGCAGCCAGATATTCCAGCCGGAGCAGCCGATACGTCGTCTTGGACTCGAAGTGGTTGGCCTGGTCCATCAGTTGTCCCCTCCACGAACACGAATGCCGGAGTCGGCCGGCAGCTCCCCGAGATCGGTCAGTGCCTGACCGCCTTCAAGTACGGTGACCGTGCCGACGACGCCGGCCAGCACCGCGCAAATTGCTCGCTTGATCACCCGTTCGGCGAGCGGATCCATGATTCCGGCTAGGCTCTCGATGCCGAAGTCATAGCTGACCTCAAAGAGCACCTCGGTACCGGCCGCGGTCGGTGCGAGCTGCCAGCAGCCCCGAAAGTCGTCGAAATCACCGTCGACCTGGGTGAACTCGATATGCAGCCGCTCGGGGTCGATATCCTCCCGCTCGGTCCAGCGCATCAGGCCGCGCCGGAAGTTCACCTCCCAGTCGGTGTGCTGCGGCTGGCCGGGATGCGTCTGGACGTACCGCACGTCGGATGAGACCGCCGGATAATGGGCGAAGTCGGTGATCTGGGTGAACACCAACGCCGTATCGTCGGTCGGCACCACCGCGCGTAACCGGCTGCTTCTCATCGTTGACCCCTAACTCAAGACGGCTTTCGCGGCCCGCTCGAACATGTCCAGCAGGGCTTGCACCTGGGTGTCGTCCAGCACCGCCGGCGGGGTCAGCCGCAGCACCCGGTCAGAGTTCAGCGAGTGGTTGGCGATCACCCCGGCCGACATCAGCTCCAGCAGCAGGTCGCCGGCCATGCCGGGCACGCTGAACTCGATCCCGATCAGCAGCCCTACCCCGCGTACCTCCAGCAGCCGCCGACCGAACACCGCACGACTGATCCGATCCAGCTCGGCCCGCAGCAGCGCCCCGATCCGGGCGGCCCGGTCCACCAGGCCGTCGTTCTTGATCGCCTCGATGGCGGCCCGGGCGGCTGCCATCGCCAGCGGGTTGCCAGAGAACGTCGAGGTGTGGATGAAGGGGTCTTTGTCGAAGGCGCGGAACGCCGCGTCGGTGGCTACCGCGGCGGAGACCGGCACCACCCCGCCGGACAGCCCCTTGCCGACCAGCAGGACGTCCGGGGTGACCTCTTCGCGGCAGGCGCCCCACCAGTGCCCGAGCCGGCCGAGCCCGGTCTGCACCTCATCCAGCACCAGGAATGCCCCGTGCTCCCGGCACAGCCGCTGGACCTCGCGCAGGTAGCCGACCGGCGGCACGATCACCCCGGCCTCGCCTTGCACCGGCTCGACGATCACGCAAGCGCTGCCCTGGTGCCGGGCCAGCTCAGCCGCCAACGCCTCGGCGTCGCCGAACGGCACGTGCGACACGCCGGGCAGCAGCGGCCGGAACGGCGCCTGGAAGACCTCGTTGGCGGTCACCGACAGCGCGCCGAGGGTCTTGCCGTGGTACCCCTTGGTCATCGAGATCAAGTGGGTGCGGCCCTGGCTGCGGGCCATCTTGATGGCGGCTTCGACAGCCTCCGCGCCGGCACCGGCGAAGTGCACCCGGTTGAGCCCGGGCGGGGTGACCGAGGTCAGCTCGGCGGCGGCCCGGGCCGCCTCGGGCTCTAGCAGCAGCCGGGTCGCCACCGGGTTGGTGTTGAGCTGGCGGGTCACCGCGGCGACCACGTGCGGGTGCCGGGCTCCCATCAGCAAGACGCCGTACCCGCCGCAGTTGAGCAGCCGGCGGCCGGCTGCGGTGTACACCCAGGCACCGGACGAGGCCACCTCGACATCGCCGCCGAACATCTCGCCCAGCGACGCCCGGGCCGAGCTCAAGTGCGCCCGGTAGCGCCGCAGCGTTGCCGTCAGCCCGCCGTCGGGCTGCTCGGCACTGGTCTGCTCGGCACTGGCCGTGATCGCCTCGATTGGCTCGGTCAGCGTCATGTCAGGACACCACGATCGGGTTGCCGGCGTAGTAGTCGACCAGGCCGGCGGCAATGCTGCCCCGGGACGGCGGGTGGAACGCGATCGCGTGCGAGGCCGCGGCCAGGTAGGCAACGTCAGGGGAGGACACGTACGCCATCCCGCCGAGCAGCTCGACCGCCTGGTTGACCGTCTGACACACCACGTCTTGTACGGCGAACCGGGTGACCAGCGACTGGGCCAGCCCGTCGTTGTCCACCTCCTCATCCAGCACCCGGCGGGCCAGGCCCTCGGTCAGCGCGGCGGCGGTCTCGATCCGGACGGCCAGCGCGGCCCGTTCGGCGACGCTGCCCCGGCCGCGGTCCAGCACCCGGCTGACCAGGGCACTGGCAATGCCGGTGTACGCCGCGCAGACGGTCATCTCAAACCAAATCAGGCCGACGGTCTGAAGCTGGTCCAGCTCCTCGGCCAGCGCCGGATCCGGCTTGATGATTTGCTCCTCGGTGACGAACACGTCGGTCAGCCGGACCTCGTGGCTCTGCGCGCCGGCCAGTGCGAAGCTGGACCAGAACGGGTGGATCGACACGCCCGGGGTGTTTGCCGGCAGCATCAGGAAGCCCATCCCGATGTTGCCGTCCTCGTCCCGGATGCCGACGCTCGCGGTCAGCAGGTCCATTGAGGTGGCCAGGCTGCACGGCTTCTTCGAGCCGGTGATCAAGTAGCCGTCGGCGGCCGGTATCGCCTCCACCTGGGGGCTCAGGATGCCCTGGTTGGTACGGCCCTCGGCGAACCCGGAGGCGACCAGCATCCGGTCACTGGCCACCCGCTTGAGCAGCAGGTCGTCCAGCCCGCTGTCGGCGCCGACCGCGTCCGCGACGGCGTACAGGGTGCCGATGGAGAAGTGGTGCATCATGGTTGCCACCGTCATCGACGGGGCAACCGAGCCGAGCGCGCGCTGCACCCGGACCGCCTCCAGCGCGGTGGCACCGATCCCGCCGTACCCCTGCGGCACCAGCAGGTTCGGCCCACCGTGCGCGCGGAAGAGTTCGATTGCCGGGCTGCGCTCCGACTCCAGCTCGCTGAGCGGGATCTCGGCGAGTTTCTCCCGCAGGCCGGGCAGGAGCGCGTCGCAGATTTGCTGGTCAGCTTCCATAAATCGCATGACTGGTCCTTCGTCGGTGAGGTGGATGGCTCGGAAGCAGAGCTAGGCCGGCTTCTTGGCTGCTGGCTGCTGGCGGGTCCGTCGGTGCGGGCTTTGGCCAGTGGCGGCGGCGTACCCGGCGAACACCGCATCGCGCGGCCGGATGCCTTGGGCCATCGACACGCCCTGCAGATGCGAGGTGCGCAGCATGAGGTAGTTCGCCTCGCCGAACACCCCGCCGGTCAGGCCGGTGCCGCCGTGGCTGGGCAGGTACGGCAGGAAACCGATGTGTGAGTCGTTGATCTTCAGCAGGCCGCCGTTGCTGACCCGGCGGAGGAACTCCTCGATCACCGCCGGGGCGGTCGCCCACAGTGAGTTGCGCAGACCGTACGGGTTGCTGTTCACGAAGTCGATCACATGTGCGAGCAGTACGTCGTCCGGTGCTGGGTCAGGGACGATCACCGGGAGCAGCGGGAAGAACGTCTCTTCGCGGACCGCCTGGATGTCCCGGCTGGTGGCTAGGCCGTCAATGCGCAGTACGGTCGGCTCCAGGAACAACCCGGTGTCCGACGGGCTGCCGTCCACCTCCAGCCGCCTGGCACCGTGGACGATTTGTGCGCCGTGCGCGAGCGCGTCCCGCACGTAGCCGAAGAACCGCTCGCTGCGCAGCACCGGAGTCAGCAGCACCCCGGGCTCGTCGGGGAAGCCGGGGCGGACCTCGGCGACCGCGACCCGCAGCCGGTCGAACAGCTCCTCGGCCACCGCTGGGTGGACGACAACCTGGTTGGGCACCATGCAGATCTGGCCGGAGCCGTAGAAGCACTCCAGCAACGCCTCGACCGCCAGCTCGAGGTCGGCGTCCCGCCAGACCACCAGGCAGTCGTTGCCGGCCAGCTCTAGGATCGGCTTCTTGCCGCGCTCAACGCAGTCGCGTTGGATCGCCAGGCCCTTGTCCACCCCGCCGGTGTAGAAGATGTCGTTGACGTACGAGCTGTCCAGCCAGGCCCGCATCACCGGTCCGGGCCGGGCGCAGAACATGTTGAGCGTGCCGGCTGGGGCGCCGAGTTCGGCCAGTACGGGCAGCACCAGCTCGCGCAGCGCGTACATCACACCCAGCGGCGCACTGCGCGGCGCCCGGACCACGACGGCGTTGCCGGCCAGCAGCGCGGTGATCCCGAACAGGGCGCTGGCCGCCGGCGCGTTCTGCGGTGGGTTGACGCAGACCACGCCGTCGGCGATCCGGCGCACCAGCAGGCTGCGCACGCCGTGCGAGAACCGCTGCTGCATTTGCCCGGCGCACCAGTCCAGGGTCTGCTCGCTGAACGTCTCGAACAGGCCGGCGACCTGCCACTCGACCAGGGCCCGCGGGCTCCCCTCGGCCACCAGCACCTCGACCAGGTCGGCGTGGCTGCGGTGCAGCCGGTCCCGGATGCCGGCGCCCAGCCGCATCCGTACCGCCAGCGGGACGGCGGCCCAGACCGGCGCGGCCGCAGCGGCCGAGGACAACGCGAGCTGCACGGTGTCCAGGTCGGCGACCGCGCACCGGCCGACCACATCGGCGGCGGCTGCGGCAGGGTCCGCGGCGCCCTGCTCGAGTTGACGCTTGAGGGTCAAGCTGCCAAAAACGTCGTCCAGGACAGACCGCGCGGTGACGGTGTACACGTGCCGCGGTGCGTCAATGTCTCGACCGGCAACATACGACGGGTATGTCGGCACCGGCTCTGTACCGTGACCGAGAACATCGGTGAGTGACCGGTAGCGGTCACGTTGAGCTGCGATCGACGGCACGCTCGATCCCTTTCTCCATTCGCTGCATAATGTTCTAGCGCAATACTGTCAGCCAGTCCTGACGGGTCGCTGACGCAAGCCTGATGCTATGGTGATTCGAGTGGGTCGACCCTCAAATAGCCCGGTGTCGACGCCATACTGACTTTTTCCTGACGCCGCTCTGTTAGCAGCATTACGATTTGTGAAATTGGCTTGACCGGCACGATTCGGGAGAGTAGCTAGCCCAAACAGCCTAACCTGATTGCGCAACTGGCCGCATCCGGGGGGTGCGGGTAACGCTCTGAACGCAGCCGGTCTGACGATCGGCTGACGACCAGCTGACCAATCGGGACGCCGGGCTTTACAACTCGGCCGACCGTCCATTCAATTGAGTTGTCACCCGCAAGATGGTGTGGAGAGGTACCCGAAGTGGCCTACGGGGGCCGATTCTTGGTCGGTCGGGTGCACGCCCGCGCAGGTTCGAATCCTGCCCTCTCCGCCAGTAACCCCCCAGTGCTTCGCGCTGGGGGGTTGTGGTTTTTCTGCCGGTACCGCGTAGCCGCGGCCGAATCTTGCCGGCAGCCGACCCCAGACCCTCACAATGGCGGAGGCTAATGTCCATCCTAAGCCGGTTTATAACAGTTGCGTATCCTGTGAACAGAGTGTTAATTGAGGTATGTTTCAACTTTCCTGGTGGACGATGCCGGTCCGGGAGGGCGGACGATTGCCCGTAGGGGAAGTACGTGTTCGGTCGCTGGCTCGTCTGTGACACAACGTCTGTAGCAGTCGGGGTACAACGACGGTATCTGTCAGTACACGGTTGGACACTGAGAGTACGCAGTCTAGATCGTTCGGTCGGCCGAGGAGCTTCCGTGAGGGGAGACCAGTATGGAGTTCCGGGTGTTGGGCTCTGTTGGCTTGGTCAAGGAGGGAGTGACCAAGACCCTGCACGGTTCGCGGCAGCGGACCCTGTTCGCGCTGCTGTCGATCAACGCCGGGGAGGTGGTCACCAAGGCGCAGCTCTTCGATGAGCTGTGGGGAGAGCAAGTGCCGGCCGGCGCGGACAACGCCTTGCAGGCACTGGTCGCCCGATCAAGAAAGCTGGCCCGGGAGTTCTTTGGCGAGGCTTGTGCCGGCCGTTGCCTGGTCACCAGGCCGGCGGGGTACGTGCTGGACATCGAGCCGACACGGGTTGACGTCCATCTGTTCGAAAGTCTCGCCGCGCAGGCCAAGGAGAAGTTGCCGACCGACCCGGGTGCCGCCCGTGAGCTGCTGAACCAGGCGTTGCGGCTGTGGCAGGGGCCGGCCCTGCAAGGGGTCACGGGTGGCCCCATCTGCCACAGTGCGGCCGAGCAGTTCGAGGAAGCCAGGTTGGCCGCCATTGAGGATCGGATCCAAGCGAACATCGCAATCGGCGGGCACTCGGGGGTGATCAGCGAGCTGAAGAAGCTGACCTTCCGGCACCCGTGGCGAGAACGCTTCTTCGAGTTACTCATGGTGTGCCTTTACCGGTCCGGCCGGCAGGCCGAGGCCATCCAGACGTACAACCACGTCCGTCGCTTGTTGGTCGATGAGTTCGGCATGGAGCCGTCGCCCAGCCTGAAGCGGTGCATGCTTGCGATCCTGAATCAGGATCCGGCGCTGGGCTGTGACCGGCCAGTGACCGGCCGCCCGCCGCAGCCCCGTGCTAGTTCCCCCTTGGCTAGTTCCCCTCTGGCTGGGACCCCCCTGGCTGGGGCCCCCATGACTGGCGGCTCCACGCCCGGCGTCTCCCGGACCGGCGGTTCAGTGGCCGGCCTTGCGGTATGAAGCGGACACCGGACGCTGAGCCTGCGGTTGCCGGTGCCGGTCAGTTGCCCCGGATGGATGTCCGCTCGTGCTGGCCAGTGACTCGACCGACCTGCCGGCCGGTGCGGGCGCGGTATCGGCAGGCGCGGTATCAGTCAGCCCGGTGTCGGTCAGCCCGGTGCCGGCCAGTGTGGCGTACGCCTCGGGCCGGACCGCGCGTATCCGCCAGCCGTATCCGATCCCGGCAACGGCCACTACCAGCAGCAGCCAGGGCAACGAGGTCACCACCGGATTGTGGGTCCCTACCAGGGTGCCGAAGTTCGCCACCACCAGCACCGCGCCAGACCCCAGCCCGAGCAGTCCGAGTAGCGGCGCCACCAGGGTGCGCCACCAGTGCCGATCCGGCCGGTTGCGGAAGAATCCGATGATGGCCGCCGCCGCGGCCGCCTGCAGCACGACCACACCGAGCGCGCCCACGCCGAGCATGCTGGTGGCCAAATTGAGGTACGGGTCGAGGCCGGCCACCGCGAACACCGCCACGACCACCACGTTGATCACGGTCTGGGTGAGGCTGGCCCGGTGTGGTGAGCCGTGCCGCTGATGACGTGCACCGAGCCAGCGGGGCAACACGGCATCCCGACCAAGCGCGAACATGTACCGGCTGGCCGCGTTGTGCAACGCCAGCAGCGACGCGAAAAGGCTGGTGCACAGCAGCAGCGCCATGACCTGCGAGGCGAGCTGTCCGACGTACGCGTCATTGACCACGAAGAACAAGTTGCCCAGTTCCTGCCGAGCCGCGGCAGCGAGGTGGTCCGCGCCTACGGCACCGACCACCACCCAGCTCGTGAACGCGTAGAAGACGGCGATCACCAGCACTGAGAAGTACGTCGCCAGCGGGACGCTGCGCCGGGGGTTGCGGGTTTCCTCGCCGTACAGCGCGGCCGACTCGAACCCGATAAACGAGACGAAGACCAGCATGATGGCCGCGCCGGCCGAACCCCCGAACACCGTGTGCGGCGCGAATGACGTCGCCGGCAACGCGGCCGCTCCCTGCTGATACAGCACCGCGATGTCGAGCACCAGCAGGATCGTGATCTCGGCCAGCACCAGGACGGACAGCACCTTGGCGGACAAGTCGACCTTGCGGTAGCCGAGTACGGCCATGACCAGCATCGCCACCGCGGAGTACAGCTCCCAGGGCAGCCTGACCCCGGCCTGGGACAGCACCAGCTCGGCGAAGTAGCCGAACGCGCCGACCATGCCGATCACGATCGCGTTGTACGACACGACCGCGAGCAGCGCGCCGCCGACGCCCGGTGGCCGGCCGAGGCCTCGTACCAGGTAGGTGTAGAAGCCGCCGGTGTTCACGATCCGCCGGCTGGTGGCGGCGTACCCGACGGAGAAGCACAGCAGCACCAGGCCGACCAGGGCGAACATGCCGGGCACCCCCGCGCCATCGCCAATGGCGAAAGCCAGTGGAACGGTCCCGAGCAACGCCGACAGCGGTGCTGCGGCTGCGACCACCAGGAAGACGATTTGGGCGGTACGCAATGCGGGGCGTGCCGCCGGCGATGCGGTGCCAGTGCTGTTGTTAGTGCTGTTATCAGCGTCATGGTCCGTTTTCATAGCGCGTTCGCCGCCTTGAAGACATGCAGGAAGCCGCGGATGCTGGCGCCGTGGGAGAATGCGATGTACTCCGGCAACGGCACCGGGTTCCACTTGTGTTTGTAGGCAAGCTGCGTCTTGGCGGGGTAGACGGCCTCGCCGCGAATGGCGAGCTGGTTGACCAGCCAGCGGAACCACCCGCTGCGGGAGCTGGCTTCCAGCGCCGGGTCGAGGCCGGTGAAGGGGGTAAAGCCGAAGTGCAGCCAGGGCACCTGCTCGGCTTGGAAGGTGTCGATGGCGGCCTTGTTGATCGCCTCCATGATGCCGGGGGGGCCGTCCGGGAGCCGGCGGCTCAGGTCGTGCAGCCACCCTGGCTGGCTGCCGTAGACCGGTGAGTAGGAGATGTAGCCGGCCAGCGTGCCATCGAGCAGCCCGATGAACAGTCGCCGATGGTGTTGCACCGGCCCGCCGTACTCCCCGACCAGGAACTCCAGCGGCTTGGCGTGCTTGCCCTTGCTGTGCAGCCACTGGGTATCCAGCGCGGCCATTGGCTCGGCCCACTGCACTTGGTCGGCCTCGACCACGGTGAGCCCGGCGCGCTGCGCCCGGGAGATCTTGTTGCGAAGCTGCATGAACTTCGATCCGCGCAGCGTGCAGGTGGTCAGGTCCACGGCGTACGAGGCGCCGACCTGATTGACGGTGAATCCTTGGTCGAGGTAATGCGCCCGGTCGCCGGCCTGTACCTGTACCGCGACCACCTTGCAGCGCTGGGCCGCGGCGTACGCCACGAACTGCCGCAGCAGGTCGGGGTAGCTCGCGGCCGGGGCGAACACGCCGCCGAACTGCACCAGGTATCTCCCGGACCGGCGGTAGGCGATCACGCCGGCCAGCCCAGGTGCGGTGAAGTAGCTGTTGCCGCTGTTGAGTGCCAGGAACGCGCTTGGATTGTCCGAATAATCCGCCAGCGCCTGCTGTACCGTTTCCAGCGGAACTGACTCCTGCTCCTGAAGACCAGCAGACTTGTTCATCGAGGCCCACTCACCCCTGCCTGGTTACCGACTCCCGGGATTCATTTCTGTGCAGCAGGTCTACCCGAGGCAATTCGTCAGGGCAACAGCGCCGGTGCAGTCGGTCAGCCATTCGTCAGTGAATCATCAGGACGCTGTTGGTCAGAAAGTCGACATATTTTGGTAGTCGAGATTGTTGACTGTAGACAAGCCGTGGCGGACTACGGCGACCAACCGGCGGAGGTGTCAGCCCGGCGGGTAGCCGGTGACTGACACTGACCCGATTGGCCGAGTCGGGAGCAGGCCGGAGGGTGGCATCCGACGGCCGTTGGTGGAGTGTGATAGCCGGTCTTGGGGGTTCAATTGCCGAACCTGTGGGTGAGTTGATCTCCCGTCCGCTGTGTGATCTTGGGGGTACGGGGTACCTCGGCGCGGGTCTTGGCTGCTGGACGGGCCGGCTCGGCGGGAGGTACGCCGTGGCGGGAGACCTGTCGTTTCGGTCTGCCGTGGGGTGGAACCCACGGCAGTCGAGGACTCCCGGTAGGCCCCGGCGTTGGCGGCGAGGTCCTGGTGCTCGCGCTGCCACCCGCACCGCAGTCGGGGTGGCTGGTGAGTACTGGGATGAGGACTGGCGGGCTGGGCGGCCGAGGTGCCGTGGTCCCCCGGGTGGCGGCCCGAGCACACCGCCCACCCGTGGCCCCCGTGCCGCCCCCGCCAGTGGGCACCTGTTGCCCCTGCCAAACAACCACAGGTGCCCAGTTGCTGGCGGCACCATGATCTAATCCGGCAAGTGGGTACCTGTTGCTCTTTGGGGGCAGCCAGAGGTGCCCAGTTGCTGGCGGGCATCATGATCCAATCCGGCAAGTGGGTACCTGTTGCTCCTTAGAGGTAGCCAGAGGTGCCCAGTTGCTGCCGGCATCAAGATCCAACCCGGCAAGTGGGTACCTGTTGCTCTTTGGAGGCAGCCAGAGGTGCCCAGTTGCTGGGGGGCATCATGATCCAATCCGGCAAGTGGGTACCTGTTGCTCCTACCAAGCGACGAGCCAGGATCCGTGCCGAGCACGGCGTACCTCTTGCCGCGATCACATAGCGACGGGAGATCAACTCACCCACAGGTTCGGCAGTAGAGCTGGTCTTGGGTGCTCTGTATTTCTTCCGCCGTTTTAGCGCTCTAGCTGTCGGCAGCCTTTGTTGGGAGGGCTGCTGCTTGCTGGGGCGCGGTGGCTGCCTGATCGGTCCGGACTGTCCCGCAGGCCACCACCCACCACATCCCGCACCGACCTGCCGCGATGACGGCCCGTCGCTGGTGCCGGCGCGGGAAGGAGGACCTGCCCTGATGGTTGAACCAACACTGCCATCGCCGGACCGCCGGCCGCTGCTGATCGTGGTGTCCAGCTTGTCGGCGAGTTCCCGCGAGCCGTTCTTCCAGTCGGTCGCCCCGTACTACCGGATCTGGCTGTTCGTCGGCGGCGCTGGCCGGCCCGACGAGGCGAGCTGGGAGCTGCCGTACGTGCTCGGGCACACCGTGGTGGACACCCTGGATGCGGACGCGGTGCTGGTCGCCGCCCGGCAGGTGGCCCGCGAGCACCAGATCGCCGGGACCGCCGTCGCTGGGATCGTCTGCTACGACGAGGCGCGGATCGAGGCGACCGCGATGGTGGCCGAGGCACTCGGCTTGCCGACCAGCCCGGCCGCCGCCGTCACCCGGTGCCGGGACAAGTGGCTGACCCGGCAGGCGCTGGACGCCGCCGGCGTGCCGCAGGCCGGATCGGTCGCGGTCCGTTCGCTGGCGGAGGCCCAGGCGGCGGCCGAGCGGTTCGGCTACCCGGTGGTGGTCAAGCCGCGCAACCTGGCCGCCAGCTTCGGGGTGACCAGGGTCGATTCGCCGGCCGAGCTGCCCGAGCCGTACGCCCGGGCCCGCGATACCACGCTGCCCGAGGCGCCGCTGATGGCCGAGGACCATGTCCTGGTCGAGGAGTACATCGACGGCCCGGAGATCAGCGTCGACTGCGCTTGCTTCGACGGCCAAGTGGTGCCGGTAACGATCGCCCGCAAGGAGACCGGGTTCCCGCCCTCCTTCGAGGAGACCGGGCATGTCGTAGACGCCGCCGATCCGCTGCTCGCCCCCGATTCGCTGCTCGCCGCCGAGCTGCGCGACGTACTGGTCCGGGCGCATGCTGCGGTCGGCTTCCACACCGGGATCACCCACGTCGAGCTGCGGTGTACGGCGACCGGCTTCAAGATCATCGAAATCAACGCCCGGCTGGGCGGCGACATGATCCCGTACCTTGGCCAGCTTGCCACCGGGGTCGACCTGAGCCTGGCCGCGGCGGCGATCGCCTGTGGCCGTACCCCGGACCTGACCCGGCGCCTGCACCGGGTCGCCGCGATCCGGTTCGGCTACCCCGAACGGGACCTTACGCTGGCCTCGGTCGCGATCGAGACCAACCTGCTGCCGGCGGAGATCGAGCGGGCGGTGCTGCTGGCCCAGCCGGGGCAGCGGATGCTGCTGCCACCGCGCGGCTCGGCCTGGGAGTGCCGGCTGGCCCAGATGGTCGCGGTGGCCGACTCCGTGCCGGCTTGCCAGGCTGCGCTGGACGCTGCAGCCAAGGCCCTCATCGTGGTGCCGGCCGATCCCGACCACGAGCCGGCGGCGCCAGCATGACCGCTCCGGCGAAGGTCGAGCACGCTGGCGCACTGGCCACCTTCCGGGACGCGCCGGTTGCGGTCCGGTTCCTGCTGCTCGGGGTGTTCCTGAACCAGTTCGGCGCCTTCCTGCAGGCGTTCTTGGTGTTGTACTTATTGCACCGGGGGTTCAGTGCAGGCCAGGCCGGGTTCGCGCTTGGTGCGTACGGGGTTGGCGCGGTGCTCGGTGTGCTCGGCGGCGGCGGGCTGACCGACCGGCTCGGCCCGCGGCTGACGATCATCGGCTCGATGCTGTCCGCGGCTGCCTTCACCCTGGCGGTCAGCTTCCTCGGCAGCTACCCGGCGATCGTGGTGGTCGTGCTGCTGGCCGGGGCAGTGACGCAGGGCTACCGGCCGGCCGCCGCGGCGATGCTGACCGGGATGACCCCGCCGGCCCGGCAAGTCATGATCATGGCGATGAACCGGCTGGCGCTCAACCTGGGCACCATGGTCGGTCCGCTGGTGGCGGTCGCGCTGATCACCGTCTCCTGGAACCTGATCTTCTATCTGGACGCGGCCACCTCGCTGGCGTACGTGGCGATCGCGGTGTTCCTGCTGCCGCAGCAGCCGGCAACCCAGCCGGCAGGACAGCCGCTCGGGTCGGCAGCGGCTGGCGCGCCGACGTGCGGCTACCGGGTGATGCTGGCCGACCGGCGGTACGTCGCATTCCTGGTCTCCATGCTGACCAACGCGCTGATCCACATCCAGCTCGTCGCGGTGCTGCCGCTCACGTTGCAGGCCGAGGGATACTCGCGCGTGGTGTACGGCTCGGTGTTCGCCGTCGGTGCCGGGATCGTGGTGAGCTGCGAGCTGCTGGTGACCCGGCGTACTCAACAGTGGCCGGCGCACCGGGCCGTCACCCTCGGTTTCCTACTGCTCGGCGCCGGGTTGCTCGGCTACGGTCTGCCCGGCGGCATCCCGGTGATCGTGGCGGCCACCATCGTCAACGAGCTGGGCCAAATCAGCGGCGGCCCAACCGTCTTCGCCTGGCCGGCCAAGGTCGCACCAGCCGGCATGGCGGGCCGCTACCTTGGCAGCGCGCTGGCCATGTTCGGGCTCGGCCAAGCGCTCGGCCCGATCCTGGGTGTGCTGATCTTCGAGCACATCGGCCGCAACTTCTGGTGGCTGTGCGGTGCGGTGGGGGTGCTGTCTGCCGTCATCGCCCGGTACGCAATGCGGCAGCCGCCGCTCGGCGCCGTACCGACCGCCACCCTCGACGACGAACCTGCCGCGCTGGCACCCGCCACCGGCGAGCCAATCCACGCTCCGACCGGAGGTCGTACCACATGAGATCTAACCGGGCGATGTTGCTGTTCAGCCCACCGCCCACCCCGAACGGGCCGCTGCACCTGGGGCACCTGGCCGGGCCGTTCCTGGCCGGCGACATCGCGGCCCGGGCGGCCCGGGCGCGGGGCCAGCAGGTACTCCACGTCTGCGGCCTGGACGCGCACCAAAACTACGTGCCGGCCCGGGCCGAGAAGCTCGGTCAGCCGGTCCAGGAGATGGTCGAGCAGTTCTCCGGCCAGATCCGGGATGCGTACGCGGCCGCCCGGATCGACTATGACCTCTTCGTCGACCCGCTGGCCGATGCGGACTTCCGGGACGGCGTAAGGGGGCTGCTGGCCGAGCTGATCCAGGCCAAGCGGGTGGTGGTGACCGAGACGACCTTGTCGGCCTGCGCCGGCTGCGGCCGGATCCTGCACCACGCCCGGGTCAGTGGCCGCTGCCCGGGGTGCGGGCAGGGCTCCGGCGGCGGTACCTGCGAGGGTTGCGGTGGCTTTTGTACCGCCGCCGACTTGATCGACGCGGTGTCCTCCTGCTGCCAGCAGCCGCCGATCCCGGTCCAGCAGACCATCCCGGTGTTCCGGCTGGAGGACTACCGCGAGCAGTTGGAGCGCACCTGGGCGCAGGCAGTGATCCCGCCGCGGGTCCGGGCCTTGATCGGGCAGTACCAGGACCGGCCGTTGCCGGACATCCCGGTGGCGTACCCGACCGACTGGGGGATCCGCTGGCAGCAGGACGACACCGAGCTGCGCATTGACGTCTGGGTCGAGCTCGGCCTCGGCATGCTGTACGCGGTGGCCCGGCACCTCGACCCCGCGGCCCGCACGCTCGAGGAGTGCGTGGCGGCCTGGGGCCAGGCCGGCGAGATGTGGCACACCCTGGGCATCGACAACGCGTTCTACTACGGGATCATGATCCCGGCGCTGCTGATGGCGGCCGGGCTGCCGGTCGGGACGCTGACCGGGCTGGTGGTCAACGAGTTCTACCGGCTGGACGGGCTGAAGTTCTCCACCAGCCGCAACCACGCGATTTGGGCGGATGAGTTCCTGGCCGAGACCGACGTGGGGTTGGTCCGGGCGTACCTGGCCTGGGACCGGCCGGACCGGGACGAGACCGACTTCCGGCGGTCGAGCCTCGCGGCGTTCGCGGCCCGCTACCCCTTGCTTGGCGACAGTCGGCCGGCACCGGCACCCGCCGGTGCGCCCAGCGCCGGCAGCGTCGACGCCAGGCTTGCCGCGGCCAGCCTGGGCCGGGCCGAGCGGGCGCTGGAGCTGGCTGGGTTCGATCCCGCGCTGGCCCTGCGCTGCGTGCTGGAGGCTGCCCCCGCCGATCCGGACCGGGCCAGCGCCGTCCTGAGCTGGATCACCGGAACGTCGCCGCAACCCGAGGGGATTTCTTGACAATGAACGAGTACGCCGACGGCCCGGTGATCGTGGTCGGCTACACCGCGCCCATGCAGTACGCGCTCGATCTCTTCCAGCCGGCCGACTCGGTGATCTTCGTCGACGAGCCGGATGTGGCGATCGGGCGCGGCGCACCGACCCACCTGCCGTCGTCCACCTCGGCCCGGGGGTTGATCAATGAGGAGTACCAGCTCCCCGGCGCCGCCGATGCCTTCTATCACCGCTACCGTGACCTGGCGCCGTCGGCGGTGATCCCCGGCATGGAGTACGCGGTGCCGTTCACGGCCCGGCTGGCCGAGCGTTACCGGGTGCCGGGTGCGGGTCTGGGGGCCGCGCAGATCCTGCGGGATAAGTCGCAGGTCCGTACCGTCACCGGGGCGGCCGGGATCGCCAACCCGGTGTCCCGGGCGGTCGGCGGCCCCGCCGAGCTGCGGGCGTTCATGGCCGAGCAGGACGGTCCGGTGGTGCTCAAGCCGGCCAACCGGCAGGCCTCGGTGGGCACCATGATCCTGCACGACGTGGCCGAGGCGGACGCGGCCTGGGCGGAGTGCGTCGTGCAGGACGAGGGGTTCGTGGTTCCCGGCCGTGGGCTGCCGCTGCGGATGATCGCCGAGCAGTACGTCTCCGGCGCTGAGTTCAGCGTCGAGATGATGGTCCGCGCCGGCGAACCGGTGTTCGGCAACGTCACCGGCAAGGTGCTCTACCCCGGGCCGCGGCCGGTCGAGCTCGGCCACCTCGTACCGGCCGAGATCCCGACCGAGCTGACCCAGCGGCTGCTCGCCGAGACCGCCGCGGTGCTGGCCGCGGTCGGCTTCGGCACCGGCTTCGCGCACTGCGAGTGGATCGTGCCGCCGGACGGCACGCCGTACCTGGTGGAGTGTGCCGGTCGGATGCCCGGCGACGGGATCATCGAGCTGATCCAGCGCGCCTGGCGGTTCGACATCGTTGAGGAGTACATCCGGATGATGCGCGGGCTGCCGCTCCGGCAGCCGCTGCCGGAGCGGGCGCCGGCCGGTGCCGCGGTGTGGTTCCTGCACGTCGAGCCCGGCGAGGTGCTCAGCGTCGACGGGGTGGCTGCAGCTCAGGCGGTGCCGGACGTGGTCACCGTCAGCGTCACCGCCAAGCCGGGCGGTCGGGTGAACGAGCTGCGCAGCTCCTGGGACCGGATCGCGCTGGTCACCGCCTGCTCGGCAACCCCGAGCGAGGCGCTGGAGCGGGCCAAGCAGGCCATCGCGCAGATCTCCGTCACGGTGTTGCCGGACCGGATGAGCGCCTAGCGTCGTGCCCGCCCGCCGCGGCACCGGTCCAGGACAGCTGCCACGGCGGCGTCGTACGCTGGCTGGTCGCTGTCGGTAAGCTTATGAACCGATGGCGTAACGGGAGGCGTACCAGCGTGCCGGTTGTGGTGTGCGTGCACGGGATTGGTCAGCAAGACTTCGACTGGGAGTTACTGGCTGCGTTGCGGGTGGTAAGTGGGTCGCGGGTTTTTGCTGGGTCGCCCGCGCATGCCGTCGGGCCATACCTGACTGCGGTCGAGACCGGCGCAGCGATCGCGGCCGGTCTAGTTGCACCGGGGGTACGGATATGACTAGCGACGCGATGAGTACCAAACCGGAAAGGTCGGCTGCAGCGGACGAGGGTGCCCGGCGGTTCCTACTGACGGGGGTAGTTAGCCGCTATCACCATGATCCATCGTGGAACCGGGAAGAGCTCGGCGAGGACCTGCATCGCATAGTCGAGCTGTTTACTGAGGATCTCGGCTATCGGCACGTCCCGGTGATGGGCCAGGATCCGACCTGGCTGCAGATCCAGGATGCGTTGCGGGATTTTTGTACGCACACCGACCGGCAGTCGGATGACTATGTGGTGGTCTATCTGGCCGGGCACGGGGAGATTCTGCCGGTGGGGGAGACCGGGTGGGAGCACGTGCTGCTGCCGGCCGACGCCGTGCCGAGCGACTTGCGGCGGCGGGCGGTTAAGAGCGCAGATCTGGCGGAGTGGATGCTGGCCGACACTCCCGTACGCCGACTGATGCTGATTGTGGATGCGTGTTTTTCCGGGCAGGGCGGCTTGGACTTTGCCCGCAACGCACTGGCTCGCGTCGGCACGCCGGCCCGGTTCGACCAGCCGGACGGCTCCGGAGTGGTTGTGGTCTCGGCGACCCACCCCAAGCAGCAGGCCCGACCTGGGGCGTTCACGACGGGGTTCACCCGCGCCGTGCGGCATCAGGCCAGCGCCGGGCATGGCCCGCGGGCGGTGAGCATTGAGGCGGTCCTAAATGTGCTCAAGGCCGACCCGGAGGTGCCAGCGACCCAGCAGGCGCAGTGGTCGCTGCTGCTGAGTACCGGAACGATCCCGGACTTCCTGCCCAATCCCCGCCGCGAAGTGAGCTTGATCGATCTGGACTTGGTCGAGCAGGACCGCCGCTGGCAGGGCCGCTTGGAGCAGGAGCACCGGCGGGCAGAGGAGATGCGCGGCCAGTTCGTCCCGCACACCGTGGGGTTCCTTGGCCGTCACCGCGCGCTTTCCGACATTGTGGGCTGGCTAAATGATCCGCTGGATACACGGCCGCGGATCATCACAGGCGATCCCGGCTCGGGCAAGACCGCGGTGCTGGGTCTGCTGGCTGCCCTGGCCGATCCGCAGCGCCGCCCAACGGTGCCCCGTGCCGGACTTCCGCCCGCCGGCATCCCTCGCATGGGGGCGGTCGATGTGGCCATCTATGTCGGCAACCAGACCACAGACGAGGTGCTGGCCGGCTTGGCCGTTGCCGCTGACGTCGACCAGGTCGATTCGGCCCCGGACGCGTTCGACCAGGGACTGGGCCGGCTGCTGGCCGGACTACGAGAACGCGACCAGCCGCTAGTCGCGATCATCGATGCCCTCGATGAGGCTAGCGACCCCGAACATCTGACTCTGCGGTTGCTGCGCCCGCTGATTGAACGTAGCAAGGGAAACATTCGACTAATGCTGGGCACCCGCAGGCATATCTGCAATCGCCTCGGCTCGCACTGGCAGCGCAGGTGTGTAGTGATCGATCTGGATGCGGCTGCTTATGCCGACCCCAACAGCCTCACCGCCATGGTGCGGCGCATCCTGCCGGATGGTGATCCCGCGGCGGGCTCGGAGGTGGGTGTCTCGCCGGTTGCGACCGTGTCCCCGACGGTCCTGGATGGAGTTACCACGGCGATCGCCGAGGCCGCCGACAAGTCCTTCTTCGTGGCCCGCATCCTCGCCACTACCCAGGCCTCTCAGTCCAGGCTACCTAATCCAGCCGACCCCGCATGGCGGGCCAGCTTGCCTGGCCAAGCCGGTCCCGCGATGCGTCGCGATCTCGAGCTGCGCCTCGGTGAGCAGGCCAGCCGGACGGTCGACTTGCTGCGCCCGCTGGCCTACGCCCAAGGAGCCGGCCTGCCCTGGGAAGACATATGGCCGCGTCTGGCAAACGCATTGTCCCCCGGCCACGGCTACACCAACGAGGACTTGTTGTGGCTGCGCACACACGCCGGCTCCTACGTCGTGGAAGGCGGCGCCATTGAAGACCAGTCGGTGTACCGGCTGTACCACCGCTCCCTGGTAGAGCACCTGCGCGCGGGCCGCGACCAGGCAGCCGACCACCACGCCATCACCACCGCCCTCAGACGTTACGTGCCCCACCATTCCAACGGTTGCCTCGACTGGTCCGCCGCACACTCCTATACACGTACCTACTTGGCCACCCACGCCGCCAGTGCCGGCGACATCGACATCCTCGCTCAAGATCCCGGGTTCCTGCTCGCCGCCCAACCTCTCCAACTACTCGCCGCCCTGGACGCAACCACCAGCACCCCGGCGCGGGCTGCGGCTGGCGCCTATCGGCGCGTCTTACCCGCACTCCGCCGTCACCCGCCGGCCGAACGCCCCGCCTACCTCGGCCTATCCGCCCGATGCGGAAGCGCCGGATCCTTGGCCGATCGCCTCCTCGCCGACGGCCTGGACAGTCGGTGGCGGGCTCGCTGGGCCTCCTGGCGGCTGCAACACCCCCATCACCAGTTCACCGGCCACACCGGTGGCGTGCGCTCAGTGACTGTTGGGGAGGTCGACGGCCGGCCGGTGGCTGTCTCCGGCAGTGACGATGGTTCGGTGCGGGTGTGGGATTTGGTCACTGGCGCTGCGGTTAGTGAACCGTTCATTGGTCACACCGGCTGGGTGCTCTCGGTGGCGGTGGGGGAGGTTGACGGCCGTTCGGTTGTTGTCTCCGGAAGTAGCGACCGCTCGGTGCGGGTGTGGGATTTGGTCACCGGTGCTGCGGTTGGCGAGCCGTTCACCGGTCACGCCGGCTGGGTGCGGTCGGTGGCGGTGGGGGAGGTCGACGGCCGGCCGGTGGCTGTTTCTGGCAGTGATGATGGTTCGGTGCGGGTGTGGGATTTGGTCACCGGTGCTGCGGTTGGCGAGCCGTTCACGGGCCACACCAGTGGGGTGCTCTCGGTGGCGGTGGGGGAGGCTGACGGCCGTTCGGTTGTTGTCTCCGGAAGCAGCGACCGCTCGGTGCGGGTGTGGGATCTGGTCACTGGCGATCCGGTCGGCGGGCCGTTTACTGGCTACACCGGCTCGGTGCTCTCGGTGGCGGTGGGGGAGGTTGACGGCCGTTCGGTTGTTGTCTCCGGAAGTAGCGACCGCTCGGTGCGGGTGTGGGATTTGGTCACCGGTGCTGCGGTTGGTGAGCCGTTCACGGGCCACGCCGGCTGGGTGCGGTCGGTGGCGGTCGGGAAGGTCGACGGTCGAGCGGTGGCTGTTTCTGTCAGCGATGACCGCTCGGTGCGGGTGTGGGACCTGGCTACCGGCGATCCGGTCGGCGGGCCGTTATCTGGCTACACCGGCTCGGTGCTCTCGGTGGCGGTGGGGGAAGTCGACGGTTGTCCAATGGTCGTCTCCAGCGGTGACGATGGCACAGTGCGGGTGTGGGATCTAGCCGCCGGCACTCCCCTGGGCGAGCCGTTCACTGGCCACGCCGGCTGGGTGCGCTCGGTGGCGGTAGGAGAGGTCGATGGACGTCCGGTGGTCGTCTCTGGCAGCAGTGATGCCGCGGTGCGGGTGTGGGATTTGGCTACCGGTACTGCAGTCGGCAAGCCGTTCACTGGCCACACCGGCTCGGTGCTCTCGGTGGCGGTGGGGGAGGTTGACGGCCGTTCGGTTGTTGTCTCCGGAAGTAGCGACCGCTCGGTGCGGGTGTGGGATCTGATCACTGGCGATCCGGTCGGTCGGCCGTTCACTGGCCACACTGACTGGGTGCTCTCGGTGGCGGTGGGGGAGGTTGATGGCTGTCCGGTGGTCGTCTCTGGCAGCAGTGATGCCACGGTGCGGGTGTGGGATCTGGCTACTGGTGCTCCATTGGGCGAGCTGTTCATTGGTCACACCGGCTCGGTGCGCTCGGTGGCGGTGTGGGAGGTTGATGGCTGTCCGGTGGTCGTCTCTGGCAGCAGCGACCGCTCGGTGCGGGTGTGGGATCTGATCACTGGCGATCCGGTCGGTCGGCCATTCATTGGCCACACCGGCTCGGTGCTCTCGGTGGCGGTGGGGGAGGCTGACGGCCGTTCGGTTGTTGTCTCCGGA
>OBLV0100000019.1_pt1 | contig 131479 bp, 117 predicted proteins | sample 1520071 | NCBI WGS metagenome assembly OBLV01 (sample SAMEA3888446, study PRJEB22518) | metagenome | reverse complement strand
CAAACAAAATACTGACAAAACGGCACGCTGTTGAGTTCTCAAAGAACGGACACGCACCATCAGCGGTCTCTCGACCGCCTCCGGGTTGCCAGTTGGCTGCCCACACCAGGATCCCGTCAATCTGGAACTGGCGAGGGATGCTGGTCGGTTCCGCGGGACACACCCGCACCGCCCATCATCCTTACCCTACCAGCTCCGCCGACCTGCTTGCCGGGCCCCCAGGGTCGGTCACCGAGGCCACCATCATCACCGGTCTCGATGCCCCACCCGTGCAGGCTTGATGAAGATGCCAGCCTTGCCACACCGGTGTCAAATCGACCGGTACCGCCGGGCGTACAGCCGGGGGAGCACGCTGGCGAGGCGCAGGACCAGGCGGATGTGACGGCTGGGTCCTACCGAGCGGTCCTTACCCAGCCAGGACCGCCCCGATCCCGAGAAGGCGGCAGGGGACCAGGGCTGATGCAGGGCCGGCCAAGGACGGACGAGTCGGCCTGTAGGCCGGGTTCTGTGCCCGAGGCGGTTGCCTCGGGTAGCGGCCATCCCTCTCGACCCGCCGTCACCGACGGGCTCATGCGGTCTACCCGCAGGCTTGGGCGGGCCGCCCTCAACCGCCTGCGCAGGCGCCAACGGACCGACGCCCTCTTGACCTTGCTCCGGGTGGGGTTTACCGAGCCGCCCGAGTCACCTCGGGCGCTGGTGGTCTCTTACACCACCGTTTCACCCTTACCAGCCGCTGCCTGGAGGCAGCCACCGGCGGTCTGTTCTCTGTGGCACTGTCCCGCGGGTCACCCCGGGTTGCCGTTAGCAACCACCCTGCCCTTCGGAGCCCGGACCTTCCTCGGCAGCACGGATCCGCGCTGACGCGGCCGCCCGGCCGGCTCGTCCGCCGTACCGTCATACTAGGCGAGGTCCGATTGCCCGGTGCGCCCTGCCATGCCCGACACTCCGACACCTCGCCCACCGACACCCGACGCCGGCACTAGGTTGGGCGGTTATGAACCCCTCGGACGGGCTCTTCCTGGCTGGGGCGGGTCTGCTCGGCGGCGCGGTGAACGCGATCGCCGGTGGCGGCTCACTGATCCTCTTCCCGGCCTACCTCGCGACCGGGTACGGCACACTCGCCGCGAACGTGACCAACTCCGTCGCGCAGTGGCCGGGCTACCTCGGCGGGGTGGTCGGGTTCCGGGCGGACCTTGCCGGCCAGGGTCGCCGGGTGCTGCCGCTGTCGCTCGCCGCGATCGCCGGCTCGGCCGCCGGTTGCGCGCTGCTGCTGCTCACCCCATCCGGGGCGTTTGACGCGGTGGTGCCGTTCCTGGTGCTGCTGGCCAGCCTGCTGCTCGCCGGGCAGCCCCGGATCAGGCAACGTAGCCCCCACCCGACGGCAGGCGGTCCGGGCACTCCGCGGCTGCTGCTGCCGATCATGTTCGTCGCGGGCGGGTACGGTGGTTACTTCGGTGGCGTACTCGGGGTGATCCTGATCGGCGTACTGGCGTTGACCGCGCCTGACCCGCTGGGCCGGCTCAACGCGGTCAAGGCTGTCTTGTCGCTGCTGATTAGCTCGGTCACGGTGCTGGCATTCGGCCTGTTCGGACCGGTGAACTGGGTCGGTGTGGCGGTGGTCGCGCCGGCTGCGCTGGTTGGTGGGTACGCCGGGGCCCGGATCGCCCGCCGGCTGGATGACCGGGTGCTGCGCTGGTGCGTGGTGGTCTTCGGCGTCTCGGTGGCAGTACTGCTGTATCTCCAGCGGTCCCGCTGAAGCTTGCCGCCGCGATTGCCGCGCTGCTCAGCGGCTCGCCTTGCCGTGGTCCGCCAGGCCGGGCTCGGTGCGTCGGGCCTGTCGTTCGATGGATGAGCCTGGCCATGCTGGAGGATGACACCGTGCGCGTGATCGTCTGGCTGGCGGACCAGGGCTGGGAGGCCGGTGTGGACGCCGCCCGGGCGCTGCCGCCGGGTGCCGAGATCGTGTTGCTGTACGTCACCTCCTCCGATGGACCGGGCGCCGCGCGGGCAGCGTTCTCCGGGTTGCTCGGTCGGGGGCCGCTAGACCGTGGCCAGCCGGGTCGGGATCCGGCCGATGCGATGGCCCGGCTGACGGCTAAGTCGGCAGCCGCCGTGCTGGCGGCGGCGGCCGGGCGGCTCGCTCGCCCAGCCGAACAAATCCGTCGGGAGGGGCGGGTTGAGCGCGAAGTGGTGGCCGTCGCGGCAGACGCGGGTCTGCTAGTGGTGGTCCGAGACGGCGACACCACACGGCTGGGGCCACGGAGCGTCGGTCCGGCCGCTCGGTTTGTGGTGGACCACGCGCCGTGCCCGGTGCTGCTGGTCTGGCCCGGTCGACCGCCGGCGGTCGGCAGCATCCCGCCCCCGCCGCCGGCTAGGCTGCGCCGACCGAAACTGCCGCCGGGGCGACCCGACCCGCCGGGCGGGTACCGCTGAGTTCTCCGGGTCAGGGCAGGTGGCTGGTGTCGTTGACCAGTCGTACCGAGGCCGGCCCGTCGGCGTACCAGTCCACAATAGACAGACCTGCCGGGTCCAGGTGAAACCGGAACAGCACGCTCGGCCCGGCATCCAGTGCCATCCGCAGCAGCAACTTGATCGGGGTGACATGGCTGACCAGCAGCAGGGTCTGGCTCGGGTACGCCGTGATCAGCCGGTCCTGAACCCGGCGGACCCGGCGATCCACCGCAGCGAAACTCTCTCCCGCCGGTGGAGCGACGTCCTCCGATGCTAGCCATCTATTCACTTCGGACGGCCAGCGCTGCTGGACCTGGGCGAAGGTCAGGCCATCCCAGCCACCGAAGTCGGTCTCGGTCAGGTCGTCCTCGACCACCAGCTTCACACCGAGCCGGTCAGCGGCTGGCTGCGCGGTCTGCTGCGCCCGGGTCAGCGGCGCGCTGATCACCGCGGCAACGTCCGGGTACCTGGCCAGCCGGTTGGTTGCCGCCTGCGCCTGCACGTGACCCAGGTCGGTCAGCGGCGGATCGCTGCGCCCGCACAACCGGCGTTCTACCGAGTACTGAGTCGCCGCGTGCCGCAGCAGCAACATCCGGGTCGGAGTGGAGGTCACCGTCGACCAACCGGGGGTCGGCATCCCCGGCACCGCTCCGCCTGCTGCCGGCTCAGCCGGATTGTCCACAGCGGACTTTGGCTGCCACTCCCGGCCGGCGGCTGCCGCATCCATTGCCTCGTTAGCCAGCCGGTCAGCATGGCCGTTGCGGGACCGCGGGATCCACTCGAAGGTCACCGTAGGCAGCTCGCGAACCAGCGCGGCGGCTTCACGGGCCAGCGCCTGCAGGTGGGGCTGGTTAACCCGCCACCGCCCGGACATCTGCTCCACCACGAGCTTGGAGTCCATCCGGACTGTGACCGCCGACGGGTCCAGCTCGGTCGCGGCCCGTAGCCCGGCGAGCAGCCCGGCGTACTCCGCGACGTTGTTGGTCGTCCGACCTAGCGAGCCAGCCCGCTCAGCCAGCAGCTTCCCGCTGGCCGCATCCCGGACCACCGCGCCGTACCCGGCCGGACCGGGGTTGCCCCGTGCGCCGCCGTCGGCCTCCACTATCAGCCGTGGCCCGAAATGAGCTGGCCCGGAGCGCCCCGCGGTCACCGGCCGGACTCCTCGGTACGTACCAGGATCCGCTGGCACTCCTCGCAGCGCAGCACCGCATCGGTGGCCGCCGCGCGGACCCGGGACAGCTCGCTGGGCGACAGTTCCAGCCGGCATCCCTCGCAGCGGTGACCACGCAGCATGGCCGCTCCGATTCCGCCGGACTGGGCTCGGATTTTCTCATACAGCGCCAGTAGGTCGGGGGGCAGGTCCGCGCTGATCGCCGTACGGGCTCGGTCGGCCAACGAAACCTGCCCGTCGAGCTGCGCCCATACCGTGTCCCGGGTGCTGACCGCGGCGCCACGGTGGGCCTCGGCTTTGTCGATCTCGGCACGGACCACGGCCAGCCGGCCCTCGACATCCTCGCGCCGCTCCATCAGCTCCAGCACCTGGTCCTCCAGATCGGACTGGCGCCGCCCTAGGCTGTCGACCTCATGCTGCAGGCTCTCCAGCTCCTTGGGTGCACTCACCGCGCCAGCGTTCATCCGCTGCCGGTCGCGGTCCGCCCGCTGCCGGACCTGGTCGACATCCTGCTCCAACCGGCGCTGCTCGCGGCTGAGGTCGTTGACCTCGGTCTCCACCTGGACCGCGTCGCCGGTGAGTCCGGCCAGCCGCTCGTCGCAGCGCGCGATCTCGGCCAGTTCCGGCAGCGAGCGGCGTCGATGGGCGAGCTGGGTCAAGGTCGTATCAACGGTTTGCAGGTCGAGCAGCCGGCGCTGGGCGGCGGGGTCGGCGTTCATTCGGCCACCGTATCGCCACCGGCTGGCTGGTGGGTGCTGCCCGGTCACCCGGTACCCGGGCCCGCTGCCCGCTCGGTCACCCACCGGTGTGGAATGTGGACTCCTCGACCGTGGTTGGCCACCGGACTAAACGCGGGATGCCATGCCAGCCATGCGCAGCGGCTCATTCCGGTGCCGTGGCCGGGTCCACACCCGACAACTGGTGCACCCAAGGGGCCGATGAGATGGGATAATACCCGGGGTAAAATCCAGCGCACGGGATTTCCATATTGCGCGACAGAGAGGACCGCCATGACCCGCAGTGCGACGGTCCGAGGGCTCGCGCCTGCTGAGGTTCCGCAGGCAACACCCACATTTGCGTTCCTGGTGGGCGGCCGGTGCTAAGCCTGGGGGAGGTACAGACGGGGCTCCTTCAGGCATCAGAGGCCCTATCTGCCGGTTTGGCCAGTGAGGTGCTCACGCTCATGCCGGGCGAAGGCGTGCGCACGTGGGAACGGCCCATCCGGCACGCATCCTCGCCCGAGGTGCTCACGGGTGTCGACTGCCACATCCCCACTACGTCCCGCGCGCAGGTGCGCATCGTCGGGACGGTGGCCAGCCAGGTCAGCCTCACCGGCGGCCATCTCCTGCAGTCCTCGACAAGGGTGGACATCCAAGCTGGGCAGCCCGGCCGCCGGCATCCCTGGTCGTATTACCTCGCGCGGCCAGGTATTGCCGAGTTGCTCGGATCAGCGCCGGGAGAGGACCTAGCCGCAGGATTCCTCACTGGCCCGCAGACCACCACAACGCTGGATCTGGCTAGCGTCAGCGAACACTTCATGAATGTCGTGCAGCGCTCGCGACGGTTGGACCGCAAGCCGCCGTTTCGGGTGTCCAGGACCCGGTTGCGGTGGGCTGCAAGTCAGGGTGTGGATTCCGGTAAGCAGCGCATCCAGTTTACGCTGGTGAACGACGGTTTTCGTACGGTCCGCCTGTATGCTGCGTCAGATCGGATCCAGGACATTGCCGACCTTTGCGCCGACCTCGCGCTGCACGACTGGCTGATCTCCGCCCTTGGCACCCTCGTTGATGGGGCTCGGATCGGCCACAACCCGCAGGTGGAGGTGCTCCAGCGGCTGCGTCCGGCAGTAGACCATTTGCTGCACCTGTGGATGCCGGCGGCCCGGCTGGCCGAGGATCTGTCCACCTTCTGGGACGAGTTGGAGCGCCAACCCGGGTTCAGCCGGCAGTGGCAGGCCACGGTTGCTCGGGTACGCGATCAACTGGCAGTGGGCGCCATCGAAACGCTTCACACGTATCGGTCGGGAAGGGAGCGTCCAGCATGACCGACGAGCAGGGGCCGCAAAACAGAGCTCTCCGCACTCGCGTATTAACCAAGATCATCAGCACCACCGTCATCGGCGGGATCACGTTGTTAATCTCCAACGCAGCAAACCAGTCCGTGGCGAACGGCCTAGTGCTGTCCATACTACTCGGCGGGATTACCCTGGTCACCCAGTTCCTGATTGATTTCGAGGAACGGCTAGACTTCCTCGAGGACAGCCAGCGGAAGAATCTGAGGGATTTCGCAGCCAACCAGCAAGAGAATATCAAAGGAGCTCGCACCCTGATCGAGCGCGGATTCGGCCAAGTCGGTGAGGCAACCCGGTTGTTCCGGCTGATCGAGGACTCCCTATTTAAGATCGAGGACATCGCCCAGCTTGTCCGCAGTTCTAGCCAGATCGACAGCGAAAGACCGCCGCTCGTACGCGACCTTGCCCTATATGAGATTGCGAACTCCGTCAAGTTCCTTAGAGATCTCAGCACCGGGAATGAAATTGTGTACGAAGGCGAGGACCGAGAATGGTTGCTGGGCCTGACTAGATGCGCTCAGCAGTCAATCATGGCCACCAGCCTGTCGACCGTGGACGCCGGAAACCGCGGTTTCGACGGCGGCCTCTGGACCAGCGATCTTGGTAACCGGTACCTTGATTTGCAACGCGACGCCATTGACAAGCGTGGTGTTATCGTGCGCCGGATTTTTGTGTTCGACAAACCTGAGTTCGCCCAGGATCCGGACTTCGTACGGATCCTGCGAATGCAGCGGGAGGCGGGGATTGAGGTACGTATCCTGGATGAGAGCATTACTCCAGATGATCTCCAGAGTATGATCTTTGACTTCATCGTGTTCGATCAGATGATCACCTATGAGATGACACCAGCGGCCAGCTTCACCACGGGTACCAAGCCAGTCATTACAACTCACTTAGCACCTATGCCAGCGCGGGTCCGGGATCGCGTGAAGAAGTTTGAGCGGCTGTGGCAGTCGGCTGGCGGGGTCAACACGCTCCTCAAGTGACCGCAACCTGCACGGTTCGACCAGCGGTGCCGGCCCCGCGACTTTCTGTGCTCACGCTGGGTCAGTTCCGCTGGATCCCACGAACACATAGTTCATCCGGTCCACGACTTCAGCAGGTAGGGTGATGCCTTCGTGCCGGGCCCGCGCCGCGACCTGGTCAAGAACCACTGCCTCGCAACTCAGTTGGCTCAGGATTGTCCGTACCGCCAACTCGACCGGCAGGAACCGGGGTGACACGATCGACATAGTGGTGTAAGCACAGAAGGGCTGGGCGGTGGGGTTGAGCCGGGTCACCGGCGGTAGGTCCTGCCACCGTTCCGGCCAGGGCTCGCCCCCGTCCTTCGGCATAACGACTGGGCGACCGTTATCCCGGAGCAGACCCAGCCGTAGCAACTGCCATACTGCGGCCAGCATCGGACACGACCACAGCCGGTTAGCCGGCTCCCCACTCCAGAGTTGCACATCGACAAAAATGGAATGCTGCCGGGCAGCCGCCTGCACTGGCGGCTGCCACGGCAGTGCCCCACTCATTGCTTCCGCCGTCGACGAGTCCGAGCGCTCGCCGTTACATAGCCATCCCGACTTCGTCACCGGCGGCCGAGCACCAGTGGTGCCGGGGACGGGCTCAACGACGAGCCGACCGAGAGCAAGCTCGACCGGCCGCGTGTCATCGAAAGCAGCACAGGCCGACTCGCGAGCAAGGTAGTCGATCGTGATGCCTGCCTCGGTAGCCGCAGCAAGTACCGCAGGCACGACTTCAGCAGGAGTGCGAAACGGGTTGAAGTAATCATCGACCAAGAAACAGGTACTCGTCCGGGCGGAGCCGGAACTCCGGCTTAGCGCCAACGACTCGGTGAGCGTACGAACCCACGGCGCGATCTCGCGAAAGGTGGCACCTAGTGCCGCCGGGCCCGCCTCGATGTCCTCCAAGTAAAGGTGGCCAACCTCAACAGACACGTGGGCGAGCCCTACGGCTGCCACCCGCGGCTGTGCGCTGCTCTCCCGGAACTCCCCGCTGACGGTGGTCACAGCCGCTCCCAGGCTTGCTCATCAATGAGCAACTTCGCCAAGCGCTCGAACGCTTCGACGGTGACCTCGTTGGCGACATGGCGCGACCATACGTCACTGTCAGTGATCAACTGCTCGCGCCACTGCAGGACGGGATCCAGCGGCACACTACCAAGCACGGCCGCGCGCCCGAGTCCCGAACTTGCGGCGAGGACTTGAAGATCACGGTTGCATTCCCGAAGCCAGGCAAGTTGGGATGGTCGCAACCCAGCGAGGTCCGGCGCGTTGGGGTCGACGATAGCTGTCCGGACGAACCGGATCGCATCGATCAATTGCTCGCGCTCGTAACCGTGCCGCTGGCCGATCTCCAGCAACCCGCGCAGACCGTGGACAAGACCTGCTGCTGCCACGATGTGCTGCCTGGTCCACCGATGAAACACCAGCCAACGCGACTTTACCGCGCTGAGTTCAGGGGCAGCGGCCGCGCCAAGCACGATCTCCGTGGCATAGGAGCGGCCGGCACTAAGATCGACCAGCGTGACCTCGAACTCCTCTTCTAGCCGCAAGAACAGATCCGCGCACCGACGAACGATATCGGGGGCAGCAGAGAACTCCCCGCCACCGACGTCACCAGGAATAAGCACCAATCGGCCAGTGCCGGGCGGCCGGTTGCGCAGGCTCATCCGGTCAGAGTTCGTCCAGACGTCACAGAACTCTGGGCTCTGGACTCGCCCCTGCAGGTAGGCATGCGTCCCTGCACGAGAGTCGGTCCCCCGGGCGAGGCTATTGATTCCAAACACGGCGCCCGATGTCGGAGAACCAAAATCGAAATCCACGTAGCAGACGTTGCTGCTGCCCAGTGCCCGCCGGTACATGATGTTGCTACCCGTGACAGTACGCCCGGTGCCGCCTTTGTCCGAGGTCGCGAAAATAAGCATCATCAGCTCATTCGGGTCAGATCCTGGCGAGCGGCGGCCAACTGTTCCAGATCGCGGAGCACGTCGGCCGCCAAGACGTGTGTCGTACCCGGTCGCTCCCGCAGTAGCTCGCGGGCTCGATGCAGGTTCGAGGCGATTGTCTGGAAGCTTGCCCGGATCGACGAGCCAGCATCCTCGGTGCCGTAGAGCAACTCCTGATCGAAGAGATGTTCGGCCTCTATCAGCATGCCTTCAGCAATCTCGGTCAGCGCTGGATGAGCCACCGGCACCGATTTAATCATGTCCGCAGCGACGACGAGGCTCTCAATGATGCGCTCGGTATGGTACCATGAGGGCAGTACGTAGGGGGCCGCATCCGCAGGGTAGATCTCGGTGGGCTGATCCCACAGATCACGGCCAGGCGCCTCTCTAAGCCGGCGCGATAGCAAATGGTCCCAGATGTCGTCGGCAAGTTTAAGCATCGCCTGCCGTTCGGCAGTCCCTTCGAGTAGCCCCGCGATCCCGATCACCCGCTTGAGTAGGAGCACCGAGTAGCTCGAGATTGGCCAGCCGAGCCGGGTCCCGCCCAGTTCCTCGCTGCCGATCAAGTTCAACTGCATCCCAGGCACGTGGAACCGGATAGCGGGATCGCCAGCTAGTGGCCGGCGCGTGATACGCCCACGCGTAGCCAGTTCATCCAGCACTCGGCCGATGCGAATAAGTGCCGAACCCGAGCCCCGCTGTCCCTCCAGACCCTGCATCACGACGGAGGAGATCAAGAGCGTAAAATAGTCTGACTCGACATCATCTGAGGTCCGCCAGGGTAGGTCCTCCAACGGCCATCTGCCATAGCCGAATGTCGCAACCTTCGACCAGAAGGATACCGTGAGTTCCCAGCGCAGTTGCAGCGCTCGGGCCAGTTGCTGCTGGGTCTCGTCAAGTAGGCCAAGAATCCGGGTCCGCGGAGTAAACAGGTCCCGGATCCCGTCGATGGCCACTGCCGTGAAGTACAGATAAGGCCGATCCTCCGCAAAACCGGGTCGCTGCTCGCCGATACCTTTCGCGAACTCCACTTCGGGGGCTTGGGTCACGACCCCCCAAGACCATCCACACTCGAATAGTCGACCGGGATTGTCCAGCTCATCAGCAACCTGGCCAGACCCAATCTTCAGCTCCTCGCGCAAACTTCCGCGGATTTGTTTCAAATCATCGAGAAGATCTGCGACGAGCCGGTGTTTGGGGCGGCCGGTCTGGTTTACCATGCCGCATACGACCTTGCCCTGCTGGGAGTCCGGGTCGAAGACATTGACTGAGAAACTGCGCAGCAGTCCTACCATCCCGGCAGTGAGCCGCTGGGAGGCGAGTTCCTCCAGTATCTCCGTCTCGCGGATGATGGTTGGATTGCGCAAACCAGTCCGGAAAATCCGGACAAATCCGATCGCGGCAAGCGTGAGAGTTACCGACATGGAGAAGGAGTCGACGACGTCAATCGCCATTTGTTTCGGACTGATCTCGTCGGTCTCGGACCGAGGGACGAAATATGACCCACCCGCGAAGGTGGGGGCACCCGACTCGTCGCGATAGTACTCGAAGTACTCGATGAGCACCTTGATAAGTACTCGAGGAATGTCCAGTTCGTTGCCCAGTCCGTGGAGCGCCTCAGTCACGTCTTCCGCGGTCTCGTCGGGCTGGTCGACCTTGAGTGAGTCAACGACGGTAGCTGGATAAAGTAGGCAGAGCAACTGCTCAGCGTCGCTAATAGAGTTGCGACCGCTGCGACCGCCCCAACGCCACTGGTTATCAACGTACGAATAGTCGACGGCGGCCCGCCACGTATCCAAGATATGCTGCCGTGCCCGAATGCGCATCTAAAGACCCCTTCAGCCTACCAATGAGGGACAAGGTCAGCTTAGAGCCACTCGACCAAGAGCGAGAATCATCCCGTCATATCCTGCTCGCAGTGGCTTGCTGGTGACTTCGAACCGCCGGACGTCCAAGCCCTGCGTTTTCGAGGAGAGCAGACTCTTGACGTCTCGAGCTGTGATGTCAACCGCTGGGAACCGGTGCCGGCCTACGTCGTAACCTTTCGACCCGTCCATGAAAGCGGCAGCGAACGGCGAGCCTGGCACCAGCGACTCCAGGAAACGCAGTGTAGCAGCCTCGAACTCGGCGTGGTCCGACGTGATCGACTCAGCGACGAAGAACATCGTGCCTAGGTCCCATTTATGGGCCGGCAGATCGAACACGCTGACCTGCTGTACTTCGTAGCGCTCAGCCAGCGCTTTTCGAGGAGACGAAAATAGAGAATAAGCCGGCAAATACCCCAGCTCCTCCCAGAATGGGCTCCAGTCCCACGGACCGCTGAGGTCGGAGGCGTACTGTTTCAGCCACTTGAGGTTGGTTTCCGAGTAGTCAGTCAGGGTGATGCGTTTACTCCACGGCAGCATCGTAAGTGCCGGGTAGAGGTTAGCTCCGGAACCCACATCAATCGAATTCCGGGCGGTCGGTGCAGATCCATGGTCGAAGCATTCAACGAAGAATTCCCCGACCGCTCGGATGATCAAGATGTCATTCTCGTGTAGGACTTGATAGTTATTTTTCCAGTACGAGACGGAGTCGAACTCACTCCAGGATACGTCGGAGTTACGAAGGTCCGTACCAGTGGTAGGGTCGGTCATGGTGGAGGAGTCTAACGCTTCCGCTTCCCCCGGGCGCACATCCCCTGCGTGGTCGGCAGGTTCCGGTGGTTGGACCTGCCGCCGGGCCGAAGCCATCGGCCGCCCCTCTCTACGACCACCACTGCTCTCTGCCCGGATGGGCAGAACCGCCGACTCGCAACAGCAGCCGCTCGCATCTAGCGCCTTCGCTGCAACCAAGTGCAACATATGTCCGGACCAGGATACCTTGGTGCTAGAGGTCGCGCCATGGCTTTCTAGCGCGACGGCGCATGCGGCGGCAGGCCGACAGACCGCTACCTGTGAAGACCTGCTTCGATGATCAACCTAGCGGGGTCTGACCTAGCCGCTCAGCCCCGGTAGCAGGGAGTGAACGGCATCAGCGGTCGGGCAGTTCAGTCAACCTTCAGGAACCTTAGCTGGCCGCGAGGTCCGGACATTCCTCCATCACAATTGGTCCTGGCAAACCGGCCCTTACCATGGTCCAAGTAGACACAGCGGACCGGTTCCCGGTCGGGCGGCAAATCGTACGGATCACCAGCATGCCGGCCCGCGAGCCAACTCGCTATGGCCACTGCTCTAATCCCATCACGCCGGTCAGCAGGCGCTCACGAGGGCGGTTACCCTACGGAGGATGCAGCGCAGGCATTTATCGGATATATCACCGCCGTGCCTTGCTGCCCCGATCTCTCCAGGGGATCAGAGTCGAGTCGAAGGGGCCAGTCCTGGCCAGTCCGGCGGACGGAACAACCGCGACCGGCTCGCTCGCCGATCGTCGGAGACCATGAAGCGTCAGCTTTGCTGCCGGGCAGGGCTGTCGACAGGTGCGGTTCGGGGCAGTGGTGGCTCTTGCGGACCCCGCTCTGGGCTGGTTCGGTGACCGAGCGCGCGCAACGACAGTCGCAAGGTGCGCTCATCGCCGCGAGTGCAAATGGCCACTGTCCCGCCGTGGGCCTCCACCAGCCGGCGGACCACGTACAAGCCAAGCGAGGCCGGCCGGCCGCCGACGGACTGGTCGCCGCCGAACGGGTCAAGCAGCGCCTCCACATCCTGTCGCGGGTCGGCGGCGGAATAGGAGACGTTGATCAGCACCGTGCTGTCGGCCCGGCGGGCATCCACGAACACGGTGCGGTCCCGGCGGGCGGCTGCAACGACGTGCTCACTCAGCGCGGTAATCACCCGGCTCAGCGAATCGGGCGTGATGAAGGCCGCCAAGTGCGGGTCGACATCCACCTGCACCGGCGGCCTCGCCGTACCGAGACTGAACTGGCACACCGCCGACCCGACGTCAGCGATCCCGCCGGGTTCACCGCTAGATGCGGACGCGGCGACCAGCATGTCCTCCAGTAACCTGTTGAGCCGGTCCGAGTGTTCGAGGATGCCAACCAGCAGGTCTTCCTGCGCGTTGCGGTCGAGTTGCTCATACCGCTGTACCAGGGTGAAGGCACTGCCCCGGATAGCGGTCAGCGGGGTACGGAACTCGTGCGAGACCGAAGCAATCAGGTCTTCCCGGATCTGACCGGCCTCGCGTAGCCGGGCCAGGGTGGACAGCTCGGCGGCGAACAGCGCCTGCCGGTGCCGCTCCTGCTCAACGTACAGCGAGACGACAAACCGTCGGAAAGCAAGCACTCCCACTACCGCGGCAATTCCGAAGGTCAGCCCGACTGCAGTGGCCGCGAGCCAACCGGACATGGTCATGGCCACCGCCCCGACCCCAACCGCGACGGCCCCCAGATACGTCGCGAGGACACCCACGTACGGCCGGCGCACCCTCATGCGCGCGGCACGCGGGTTTTGCCCTCGCGACTCCGTCACGTCGATAGCCTCTCGGTTGACAGTGGCCTGGTGGAATGGCCCGATAGAACCATCTCCGCACCGCCGCTACCCCAAACGGGCTAGATACGTTTCCACCTCGACCGCTGCCAACAGCGCCTCGCAGAGGGATTCCCACCGCGCTGACCGGACGGCTGCCGGGCCGGACGGTGGCCGCCACCAGCGTAGTCGGCCCGCATCCTGGGTCGACGGCGGTGTCAGAACGTAACTACCCATGCCGTAGTATCGCAACTGCGCCGGCAGTTCCAGGGCAGGCTGGCCGAACCTAGGCTGGCTGAAGAACAGCCACCGACCATCCGGGCCATAGGCAACCGGGCCGAGCGGCCTACCGGCCCGGCCGAGCGCGGCGAGCGCCCTCTCGGCCACCGCGGCCGGCGCGCTCCACACGTCGAACCGCTCACCAGCCACCACTGCGACGTTCCACGGCCGCGGCCCCCACCACCAGAACTCGATGGTGGCCGGATCCGTACTCGCATCCCGTAACCAGTCCCGGCTGACGGGATGTCCGCCCAGCACGGGGCAGCCAGGTTGACCGCACGCGCACCACAGCAGCTTCCCGGTACCGACCCGGTCCGTACTCGGTAGCCGGTCTGCAACCGGCCGGCCGGCACTGGCAGCGAGGGTGGTCGGTTCCCCGCCGGTGATGTCCGGCGGCCCACCGTCCTGCCACCGACCAATCGCCCGATGTCTACCGGTCCGGACCGGCGCGCGACGGTGGCGCCCCGGCGTGTACGGGTAGTACGCCGGAGCAACCCGCCAGCCGTGCCAGCCGGCGTACTCCAGGGCAGCGGCGCGAAGAAGATCTCGTGAGTCCGCCGAAAACCACATCGACATTGCCTCCTCGGCTAACGGGAGTACTGCTGGTCAGTCGCCAAGGAAGTCCGCGACCGCACGGACCTGGCCGGCCTCGATGATCTCGGCGAGGCTGACCGGCTCGGTGATCGGCTCGGAGTCGAGGTTGGTGTGCTGCATTGGATCCATGCTTCCTCCTGGCTGGTCGTGGATAGATGAACCGCCGGCGGTCGCCCGACGAGGTGCCGACCTGGGGCCGGATCACGCGCAAGCCAGCGTCGACCGCGACGACTCGGTCACTCGCCGCTCGCCGGTCCGAGTCGTCGGCCTCAGCGCCGCAATCGGCTGGTATGCGACGGCGTGGGCTTCGGCGCTTGCTGCACGATGAGTGGGCCGCGCCAGGAGGGTTGTGGAACGGCTGCTTCGGAGCAACAGGCAGTATCACTCTGCGCTAATATCAGGGCTATATGTGACGACTTTAAGTCACCAATATGAGCGACACGCACCCTACGGCCGCGACATCACTGGACAGACCCGACCGAGCCCGGACCGCCTGGCAGCGGCTGAGCCCCCGGACGCCGGCCGGGTCTGCTGCTGTCGCCGGCCAGCGCCCAACCGTACGGCCGGCGACCAACCGACGCGGCACCTACCCGCTGCGGGAATGCAGGAACTTGCCGAGTGCCACGTCGGTCGCTGTATGCGGACACGACCCTCGCTCGCCGGAACGAGGCTTGCGGCGTGGGCCGCGCCCTTCGTTAACTTCTCAACACCTCGCCGCGCCGGCCGGACTGGCTGCCCAGCGTCGCGGGTGCGGCCCAGGGTTGTCGTACTGCCTGCTCCGTCCCAATCGCAAGCGCTGATCTGATCCGGTGATGGGAGGGATCGGTATATAGCCTGGCCGTATCCGCATCGACTATGGAGCCGAAGGGTGTCGGGGGGCGGGGATATGGTGCTGATCGGGCTACCTGCCACGTCGGAGCGGGAGGTGACGTGAACGCCATCGGCTTTCAGCGGGATGGGGTGGATCCTGCGGAGTGGGAACGACCGGAGATGCGCAAGGCGCTGGCGGCGCGCGACATCACGCGCGTCTACCGGCTGCTGCAGAAAATCGGGTTCAGTCAGCAACGGATCGCGGCGCTGACCGGGCAGTCACAGCCTGAGGTATCCGCGATCATCCACGGGCGCAAGGTCATGGCATACGACGTACTGAGCCGAATCTGCGACGGGCTCGGTGCGCCGCGCGGTTACATGGGTCTGGCGTACGACGAGGGGACGGTAGCAGCGGAGGAGTCGCGAAGCGCTGAGGAAGCCGCGGGCCCGCCAGCGCAGCTCCAGGAACGGCCAGCCTGGCCACCCCGGTTCGGCCGGCCGCACGCTCCCCGGGGGCCAGCAGTCGGGACCGGCGAGGAAGGCGAGCAGGGCCCGGAGGAGCCATTCGGGCGACGGGCGTTCCTGGGGCAGGCGACTGCGATCACACTGGGTGTAGCGGCGCTCGCCAGTGACGGCGACCGGCCGGCCGCAGCCGCGGTGCCGACCCCGGTGCCGACCCGGATCGGGGCGAGCGATGTGGAGCAGATCAACGAGGCCACCGCATCGCTGCGCGCGTTGGACTACCGGCACGGCGGTGGCGCCTGCCGGGACGCCACGCTCGCCCAGTTGTCCTGGTCGGCCCGGCTACTGGACAGCGAGTGCTCGGAGCAGGTCGGGCGCCGGCTGCGGATAGCCCTGGCCGACCTACACAACCTGGCCGGCTGGACGTCGCTGGATATCGGGCAGGACGACGCTGCGCGGCAGCTTTTCCTGTCCGCGCTCCGGCTGGCCAAGCAAGCCGACGAGCCGAGTTTGGTGTCGAGCATCCTGTACCGGACCGGCCGGATCAGCCTGCACCGCGGCGAGCCATCCGACGCGATCCGGCTGTTCCAGCTCGGTCAGCTTGCCGCCGAGGAGGCCAACACGCCGCTGCCCAAGGCAGTGCTGGCCGCCAACCTGGCCTGGGCGCATGGCCAGCGCGGCGAGGCCGAGTTGGCGCACCAAGCGCTCGGTCTGGCCGAGCAGCAGTTGGCCCGGGCGAACCTAGCCACCTCGCCGGCCTGGTTCCGGTTCTTCGACGAGTCCGACCTGGAGGGGTTGCACGGCCAGGCGTACCTAGCGCTCGGGCAGACCGACCCGCAGTACACCGAGCGGGCCATCGAACGGTTGGACTTGGCCGCCCTACAGCGGCTACCGGAGATGAGCCGCAGCCGAGCGTTCGACCTCGCCGCGCTGGCCACTGCGCATGTCCGCCAGGGCGACACCGATCATGGCGCGATGATCGGCGGTCAAGCGCTGGACATCATCGAGGGACTGAAGTCGGTCCGGCTGGTGGAGTACCTGCGGCCCTTGGCGGCCGAGGTTGGGGAGCGGCGGGGTAACCCCGAGCTGCACGAGCTGGCCGACCGGCTGGATCGGTTGGAACGGCTGCATCGGTTGGTCCCTGCGGTCTCGGCCTGAGCCCGCGGGAGGTCGGTCCGGATCCGGCGATCAGCCGCCGCCCTCGGTGCCATCAGCATCGAGGACGCCTTCGTCGTCGAGGTAGTCCCTACCGCGGTAGGACGAAGGGTCACCGGCTCCGGGCTTGCCACCTCGTACGGTCCACGGCCTTCAACAGCCGCTTGGCGCTGCCGGCGGACCCGCAGACAGGCTCAAGGCTGCATTCGCACCGAACGGTAATAAAGGCGGGTTCCACCTTCTCGTGCAGGATCCGCAGCGGCGCGTTCCAGTGCGTCGGTCCGCGCCTAGGTAGCTGCCAGAACACAACGGTAAAATGCACCGCTGAGACAACAAATGATCATCTTCCAAAATGCACAAACCCAGCCCAAGCTGCGATGTCCGGTGTGGTTGGGCCGGCCAGATGCCTGCGCAACTCCTCCGGCATCGTGGCCGGCGGGCGCCGGTCCATGATCATCCACAGCTATGCTTCGCGCAGTGTATCCGCCGGAGGCAGACCCTCCTCGCGCAGATAATAGTGGAGCATAAACATCAGGTCCGAAGTCGGCGCGTCCGGCACGCTCCACTGCCTGCTGATCACCGACCGAACGTTGCTCGCCAGGAACGCCGTGGCGAGGCTGAACGCCTCGTCGTAGCCGCGGCTGGGTTCTGCGCTGCTGCACGCGGCCAGTACTGCCAGCGCGATGTTCCGGCCCGGCCTGACGGCGAGCAGCTTGATCAGCTCTTCCGCGGACAGGTGCCCACCAGCCAGCAGCAGGTAGGAGGTCTGGTCGGCCCGGCCACTGCGGACGACACCGTGGCAAGCCAGATGCACGACCGAGCCGCCGTTCGGGTCAGCCAACCAGTCGATCGTATCGGCCCGCGTGCCTGCTCCCTCCAGGCTGGGCGTACCGTCCGCTCGACGGCCCACGTAACGTGCCGCGGGGTAGAAGGTCTCCCTGATGGCCGATGCCTCGGCTCGGGCCGCGGGTAGGTCTCGCCCCTCCCCGTGGGTGTCCGGGTCGCCTACCACGAGACCCGTGGCAGTCAGCAACACGTCGCCTCGCCAGGCCGACTCGCACAGCAGCCGGGCGGACGCCGCGTAGGAGAGCACCGCGCGGTGCAACGCGTACTCGGTGCGCCCACCCACCCGGTGCCGCGCTGCGTACCACGGCACCCGGGTCAACTCTCGCATCGGGATCAACACCAGCCGGATCGGCCGGTCCGCCGGCAGACTCAGGTGCTCGGCCAGCAACGGTCCGATGGCCGCATCCCAGGCCCAGTCACACACCTCCTCGAGTGCTCGCCTGGATCGATGCAGCGGATCCCACGACCCCTCGCCGTCACCGATCGTCTCTGCGCCCGTCATGCTCTCAGCGGCCCCAGTCAGGTACCGGTCGAAATCGGCGAGCCGGCGAGCGTTCAGCTCCGGAAGCATCATCCAGCTAGGTACGTCGTTGGCCGGGATCACCACTGCGGCTCCGCTGCGCTCGTCACCGGGCACCAAGTACACCAAGGCGTCAGCGTTCAACGCACCGAGCGCTGCCCGCACCTCGTGCACGCTCGGCGGATCGAGCAGCCGAGCCGATCCCTCAGCCGGGCTCGCCGCCAACGACCCGTCAGGCAGCAGCGGGATCCTGGCCAGCGCGCTAACCACCCGGCGCCGCAACTCGCTCGGTACTTCAAGCGGCCCGGCCATCGCCAGAGCCTGCTGCCACTGCTGGGCGAGGTGGTGCTCGCCCAGCGCCAGCAGTCGGGTCTCGGCGTCCCGGGTCTCGGTGGCCGTGTACAAGATGAGACCGCGACCAGCGTCGAGCGCGGTGGCTGCGCCCTCGGGGTCGTTGTCCTCCATGCACCATCGCGCGACATCCAAGGCGTCGTCCGCGGCGTGGCGGGCTGCATCGTGCACATCGCTAGCGTTGGACTGCAATAGCACGGTCCACGCGTGCCCCCGCAAGCCACTCAGGGCGACCCGGCGACCGAGATCCCTGCGGCCGGACATTCGGTAGGCATGCGCCAGTGGGTTGGAGCACATGGTCCAGTACACGTGGGCGGCGGATCCAGCCAGCTCCCTGGCCTGCTCTAGCCGTGAGGTACCGGCGACCAAGTCGTCCCGCCTGCCGGTCACCTCCAGCCGACGCAGATGTGTCATGCCTAGCGACATGAGGTAGTAGTAGACCCGCCGCGGGTCATACACTGGCGATTCCTCAAGCGCCTGCCGTAGGTGTTCCACCGCGCGGTCCAGCTCCGTGCCCGTGTCCGCCGCCAGCTCCGCAGTGGCGAGGGTAGCCAGCCGGAGGGCCCGATCTGACCCGGACAGGCCGGGACTCCTCGCCAGCTCTTCTAGCTTGCGGATCTGGGTGTCCATCGCTGGACTAGTACGCGCCCCTCCGGTGCCCCGCTGGACGACTCGGCGAATCCGCCGGACGGAAAGATCTGGAACAGCGCCCCTACTGTGTCCCGCATCTGATCGATCTGCATGCGGACCGGATCGCCCGGCGGGATCAACTCGGCCGCCTCGAGAATCTGCTGTAGCCCGGCTGCCACACCCCTAAGGTCTCCTCGCGACGCGGCCTGGTACGCCCTCATCGCCGCCGCGAGAAGCTCGGTGCGGCTATGCAGTGGTGAGCCTGGACCATGCGCGCGACGCAGCTCCTCCATCACGACAACAACCTCACCGGTCGCGGACAAGTTGCCGTCCTGCTCCGCAACCAGGTGTCGCAGGCTCACCCGAGCCAAATCGATCATCGTGTGATGTGGGGTCAGCCCCCCGACGATCTGCGCGTAGCGTTCGACCTCGACCAGCCGATCGTGGGCTGAGCCCGGGCGCCCCCTCGTGGCCGGCATGCATCAGCCCTAGGGCACGAACCACCGCGTCCGCCTGCGGCCACTCGGCCAGCGGCTTCGGGTCAGTACTAGCGATATCTGCCAGTGCCACAGCCCGCGCCGCCCGGCCCGCCTCCCGCAGCCCCCCGGCCCGTATCTGGGCGACCACCAACACCGCGGCTAGCTTCGCACGACCAGGCACGCCGTCCGGCAATTCGGCGAAGTCGGCCAACGTTGCGTCCAGATCGACGATATCCCATCCGTGTTGCTCGTAGCGGGTCGCGTACATCCAGCATCGGGCGAACCGCCACGACACGCTATCCACTGCGCCGGCAACGGCGATGGCATCGGTGGTGCGGTCGATTACGGCGGTCAGGATATCGGGCGGCTGCGTCATGACTCCCTCAACGTCGTGGTCTAGGGCCGGAGAGTGCGGATCACGCGTTCGAGCACCCTCCGCAGCGCGGCTGGGACCGCGGACTCGTCCGGACTACGCGGGGCAGATCGGACGTCCATCATCGCGACGTCGGCGGCGGCCTCCCCCACGGCGTCAATGTCGCCGACGTCCAGGGCCGCCGACATGGCCAGTACGCTGCGCTCGATCGACGTCCACTCCTCCCGGCTGAGGATGCGGACGAGCACGTCTTCGAGCGCCTGAGCCGCCATAGTCCGTATGTACGCAGCCCGGTTCGAGACGACGCGGGTATCCGCAGGTCCTGCCGCGGCCGAGTCGATATATTGCTCGACGGAGCCCTCGGACGAAAGTAGCTCGGTGCCGCGGAACTCGCGGGCCAGCAGTGCAGCGAGCAGGCGCACCGCGGCGTCCAGCTCGGCCGGCGCAGGCCCGTTGAAGGTGAGCGCGCGGACGAGCCGGTCCAGCGGCACGTCTCGGGCGACCCAGTTGTCGAAGACGACACCTAGCTGCGCATCGAATCGGTCAAGCCAGGAGTCACTATTGGTCGGGCCGGCCAGCACCGACGGCACTACCAAAAGGCGCGATCGGTCGTACGGCAACCGATCCCGGGCCCGCTCAGCTCGGTCGAGCAAAGCCGCGGTCGTCGCCAACTCCTCCGGCCGAATCAGCAGGACGAGCGCATCGGGCAGGTGGGCAACGCAGATGCCCGCCGCTGGCCCGGTTCCGGTCGGTGCGTCAATAAGCACCGCGTCGTACTCAGCCCGCCACCACTCGGCGCAGGACTCGAGGTACTCCCCCAGCCGGAACTCGCGGTGCAACCCCACCCAGTCGACCCGCGGGGCGTCATCGGCCGTCGAGCGGTTGTGAGACGGCAGAAGATCCAGATATCCCCCTCCTCCGGGGGTCGGGACCGAGACAACATACCGGTCGAGGGTCGCCGTATCCCCAACGTCGTGAACCACGTCGAACGTGCCCCGTCCCGGCGGTCGGACCAGCAGCGAGGAGAAATGGCTGGTGACACCGGGCGCGCTTAGGTTCCAGTCGATGCACAGCGTGCGATACCGCCAGCGGGCGAGCTGCACCGCGACGGCGGCCAGCACGGATGAGCGGGTCGGGTAGGCCCGCTCGGCATAGAAGGTAGTGATCATCCACGTCTCACAACGTCGGCGGATCGACCGGTGGCGGCAACGGTGGATCGGGCCGGATGACCGGCCAGCCCGGCTGCCACGGCGGTATGCGGTGGAGGATCTTGGCTAACTCGATCGCCACGTCCCGGACCGCCTCGTACAAGCCAACGTACCCGCTGGTGTTGCGGTACTCCTCGCCGGGCACCGCCCACCGCTTCAGGTCACGAGCCTGACGGTAGCGGGCCTCGTCCGGGAAGTTCTCGCTGTCGGAAAAGATGACCGGGTAGATGAGCCCGAGCGGTTGCCGCTCGCTTGCCAGGCCAAGCACTCGCTCACGGGCCATCATGGTCCGCCATTCCGCCAGACACCACCTAGAGGTGAAGTACTTCGGCGACCAAACCGGCACCATAATACGCGAGCAGCGTAGCGCGTTGGCGATCGCCGCCGGCCAATATCCGCCGAAATCCTGCTCCAAGTCGAGGAAGATTCGCGGATCCACTGGCATCTCGTCGGCCAGGCAGTTCACTAGAAGCGGATGGAAGTGGTTCTGCACCCACGACCTGACGTTCCCGGCGCCGGACCGCCCGTAGCTGACGAAAACGTCGTACAGGTAACCGTTCAACTCTGCCGGCATTTCCCCTCACCTGCCCTGAAGAACGAAGCCGGCCCAGAAGTAGGGCTAGTCGACGAACGCGCGGCTGTCCGGCAGCCGCAGTTGGTACGGCAACGCCAAGCCAGGACCGCCGGCTGCGGCGTAGGGCGCCGGGCAACGGTGCTCGGGATGGCAAAAACGCCACTTCCGTCAGCGCGTACCGCGACCGGCCGGCCGAATCTACCCGCTGGGCCGCGTGCCACAGCAGTTCCCCGAACTCGCCCATGCTGACCAGTACCCGCGGTTCGGCCCGACCCCGCCCCCCGGTCCCGAGCATGTCCCCTGGTATCAGGGACGGCCTCTTCCCCGAGATGGCAGATCCATACATCAGCGTGCCTCTCCGCAACCCCGATGCAGTGATCGGTGACGTACGACTTGTCGGCCATCCTGCCCCCGATACCTACTCGTGTCCGTCGGAACGACATTATGTTAGCTGGCGGACCACCGGATCACGCTGATGCAACTTTTGAGCTTAATTTGTCCATCCAGCGCCAGGACTTGACAACTATGCGCCTGGAGATGCCACTAGTACGGCAGCCGTACCGTTATCCGGGTTCATGCTGCGGCGGCTTGTTGTTAGAGGCGGCCGTGGCGGTGGTGCCAGCGGGCATGGGCGCGGCGTCGCCACCATGACCAGTGCAGGTAGTGGCGGAGCTGTGTTGGGGCTGGAGGATGTTGAGACGTTGATCTCCGCGACGGTGAACAGGATCAGCCCAGGGTCGTCTGGAGGGCGGGTGCTCCTGCCGGTCGCTGGCGTGGGCCTGGGTCAGGCTCTCCAGGAGCCGGCGGGCGTTGGCCGGTGCGCGAAGCAGGTGCGCGGTCTCCTCAAGCGCGTCGTAGTCAGCGCGAGACATCAGGACGGCCTGGAGGTCGAATAGGAGCCCAACGAGCCCGCGACTTGCTCCGCCAAACCCTGGGGTTCCCGGGCAGGTGAGGCGGCGGAGGCCGCCGTAGGCGGGCCGGACCGGGTCAGTCGCTGCCGCCCAGATCGCCGCCCTCGAGGTCGCCTTCGGTGTCGAGGTAGGTCTGCCGCAGCGCAGCAAGGGTCGCGGGGTCCGGGTTGTGCCACATTGTACGGTCCGCAGCCTCCAGCAGCCGCTCGGCGATGCCATGCAGCGCCCACGGGTTGGACTCGGTCAGGAACTTCCGGTTCTCCGGGTCCAGCACATAGGCCGCGGCCAGCTTCTCGTACATCCAGTCTGGCACCACCCCGGTAGTGGCGTCGTAGCCGAACAAGTAGTCCACCGTCGCAGCCAACTCGAAGGCGCCCTTGTAGCCGTGCCGGCGCATCGCGGCCAGCCAGCGCGGGTTGACCACCCGGGCCCGAAACACCCGGGCAGTCTCCTCAGCCAGCGACCGGGTCCGCACCGCCTCCGGCCGGGTGCTGTCACCGATGTACGCCGCCGGCGACCGGCCGGTCAGCGCCCGTACCGTGGCCACCATCCCGCCGTGGTACTGGAAGTAGTCATCGGAGTCAGCGATGTCATGCTCGCGGGTATCGGTGTTCTTCGCCGCCACCGCGATCCGCCGGTAGGCGGCCTCCATGTCCGGCCGGGCCGGTGCGCCGTCCAAGTCGCGGCCGTAGGCGTACCCGCCCCAGACCGCGTACACCTCCGCCAAGTCCGCATCATCCCGCCAGTTTCGGCTGTCGATGAGCGGCAGCAGACCGGCGCCGTACGCGCCCGGTTTAGACCCGAAGATCCGGGTGGTGGCCCGGCGGGCGTCGCCATGCTCGGCCTGGTCGACCAGCACGTGTGCCCGGACGAAGTTCGCCTCCGCCGGCTCGGCCAGCCCGGCAACCATCCGTACCGCGTCGTCAAGCAGCGCCACCACGTGCGGGAACGCGTCCCGGAAGAAGCCACTGATCCGTACCGTCACGTCGATCCGCGGCCGACCCAGCTCGGCCAGTTCGACCACCTCTAGGCCGGTCACCCGGCGGGACGCATCATCCCAAACCGGCCGGACCCCGAGCAGCGCCAACACCTCGGCAATGTCGTCGCCGGAGGTACGCATTGCCGAGGTGCCCCACACCGACAGCCCCACCGAGCGCGGCCACTCGCCGGTATCGGCGCGGTAGCGGGCCAGCAGCGACTCGGCGATGGCCTGGCCGGTCTCCCACGCCAACCGGCTCGGGATCGCCTTGGGGTCGACGGAGTAGAAGTTCCGCCCGGTCGGCAGCACGTTGATCAACCCGCGCAGCGGCGAGCCGCTCGGGCCGGCCGGGACGAACCCGCCGGCCAAGGCGTGCAGCACAGCGGTCAGCTCGTCGGTGGTGCGGCTCAGCCGGGGTACGACCTCAGCGGCGGCGAAGGCCAGGATGGTCGCGACCTGCTCGTCGGAGCGGGACAGCACCTGCTGGCACACCTCGCCAGCCGCCGCGGCGTCCCAGCCGTACTCCTCCATCGCGGTTACCAGCGCCCGGGCCAGCGCCTCGATGGCATCCACCGACTCCCGGCCGACGGTGCCGTCCTCGGCCAGACCGAGGGCTTCCCGTAGCCCCGGCAGCTCCTGCCGGCCGCCCCACATTTGTCGGGCCCGCAGCATCGCCAGCACCAGGTTGACCCGGGCCTCACCGGCCGGCGGTTGGCCGAGCACGTGTAGGCCGTCCCGGATCTGGGCGTCCTTGACCTCGCACAGCCAGCCGTCCACGTGCAGCAGGAAGTCGTCGAACTCGGCGTCGTGCGGGCGGTCGGCCAGGCCGAGGTCGTGGTCCAGCTTGGCCGCCTGGATCAGGGTCCAGATCTGCGCCCGGATGGCCGGCAGCTTGGCCGGGTCGAGCGCGGCAATGCTGGCGTGCTCGTCGAGCAACTGCTCCAGCCGGGCCAGGTCGCCGTAGCTCTCGGCCCGAGCCATCGGCGGTACCAGGTGGTCGACCAGGGTGGCGTGCGCCCGGCGCTTGGCCTGGGTGCCCTCCCCCGGGTCGTTGACCAGGAACGGGTAGATCAGCGGCAGGTCGCCCAGCGCCGCGTCGGTACCGCAGGACGCCGACATGCCGACCATCTTGCCGGGCAGCCACTCCAGGTTGCCGTGCTTGCCCAAGTGCACCATCGCGTCGGCGCCGAACTCCTCGACCAGCCACCGGTAGGCGGCCAGGTAGTGGTGGCTAGGCGGCAGGTCTGGGTCGTGGTAGATCGCCACCGGGTTCGCGCCGAAACCGCGTGGCGGCTGCACCATCACCACCACGTTGCCGGCCCGTAGCGCGGCCAGCACGATCTCACCCTCGGGGTCGCGGCAGCGGTCGCTGAAAGTATCGACGTACAGCTCGCCCGGCGGCGCCCCCCAGTGCCGCTCAATACGTTCGCGCAGGTCGGCCGGCAGCGTGCCGTACCAAGCCCGGTAGCGGCCGGCAGGGATCCGGACCGGGTTGCCGGCAAGCTGCTCCTCGGTCAGCCAGTCCGGGTCCTGGCCGCCGGCCGCGATCAGGCCGTGGATCAGTGCGTCGCCGTCGCCAGCCGCGACCCCGGGCAACGCGTCCGGTCCGTCGGCCGGGCCGATGTCGTACCCGCCCGCGCGCATCGCCCGCAGCAGCCGGACCGCGCTGGCCGGGGTGTCCAGGCCGACCGCATTGCCGATCCGGGCGTGCTTGGTCGGGTAGGCTGAGAGCATGAGTACGATCCGACGCCGCCCTGGTGGGATCTGCCGCAGCCGGGCGTGCCGGACCGCGATGCCGGCCACCCGGGCGGCTCGCTCAGGGTCGGCAACGTAGGTCGTGAGGCCGTCGGGATCAACCTCCTTGAACGAGAACGGGACCGTGATCAGCCGGCCGTCGAACTCCGGGACCGCGACCTGGGTGGCGGCATCCAGCGGGGACAGCCCGTTGTCGCTGCCGGCCCAGGCCGCCTGGCTGCTGGTCAAGCACAGCCCTTGCAGGATCGGGATATCCAGCGCGGCCAGCGCGGCCACGTCCCAGGCCTCGTCGTCGCCGCCAGCGCTGGCGGTGGCCGGCCGGGTGCCGCCGGCCGCCAGTACGGTTACCACCAGCGCGTCGACCCGGCCCAGGGTGGCCAGCAGGTCCGGCTCTGCGGTACGCAGCGAGGCGCAGTACACCGGCAGCGGCCGGCCGCCGGCGGCCTCGATCGCGATGCAGAGTGCCTCGACGAAACCGGTGTTGCCGGCCATGTGGTGGGCCCGGTAGTACAGCACCGCGATGAGGGGGCCGCCGGTGGCCCGGGTAGGGCGGTCCAGCACGCCCCAGGTCGGGGTCGGTGCCGGCGGGGCGAAGCCGTACCCGGTCAGCAGCAGGGTGTCGGACAGGAAGTTGTGCAGTTGCCCGAGGTTGGCCGGGCCGCCCTGCGCCAAGTAGGCATGCGCCTCGGCGCAGACCCCGCCCGGTGTGGTCGAGCACTCCATCAGCTCGGCGTCCGGCGCTTGCTCGCCGCCCAGCACCACGACCGGTCGCGGGCCGGCGAGCAGGACGGCCAGGCCCCCCTCCCAGGCCCGCCGGCCGCCCAGGATCCGGACCACCACGACGTCGATACCGGCCAGCAACGCGGGCAGGTCGGCGAGGTCGAGCCGGGCTGGGTTGCCGAGCCGGTACCCGGCGCCGCTGGCCCGGGCCGACAGCAGGTCAGTGTCCGAAGTGGACAGCAGCAGAATCACGAGGGCCTCCGCCCGACGACGCGGCGTTCGGGGGGCACGGGCGCGCCCGGGTCGACGCAACTCGTGGCCCGGGAGTGACCTTGCCGGATTCGGCTGGCAAGTACAATCGCCCGATGCCCGACGCCGAGCCGCACGGCCGATCAGGCAAGGATGCCTGCCCCGGCGCACTACACACTCACTGGGCCGCCGATGGTGCGTTGGCCCGGATCCGGCTCCCCGGCGGGGCGCTGACCGGCCACCAACTTCGAACGCTCGCTGTCGCGGCGAGCGAGCTGGGCGACGGCGGCCTGGAACTCACTTCCCGGGCGAACGTACAAATCCGCGCGCTGACCGACCAAGCCCCGGCGATCTTGGCCCGCCGGCTACAGGCCGCCGGGCTGCTGCCCTCAGCCAGCCACGAACGGGTCCGCAACATCGTCGCCTCGCCACTCGCCGGCCGCCGCCCTCCCGTACTCCCCCCCGCCGCCCCCCTTCCCGCCGATCTTGACGAAGATGTCGTTATTTCGACTGAATTTCCAGCATCTTCGTCAAGATCGGCGGGAAAGGGGGGGGAGCTGCAGACGCTGGTCGGGGCGCTGGATCGGGGGTTGTGCGCCGACCCGGCGCTGGCTGAGCTGTCTGGCCGGTTTTTGTTCGCGGTGGATGACGGTACTGGCGACGTGGCCGGGCTGGCCGCCGACGTGACCGCGCTAGCTACCGGCGACGGCACGTTCGCGCTACTGCTGGCCGGCGCCGACAGTGGGCTGCGGCTGCCTCCCGACGACGCGGTCGCCGGGCTGCTAGCCACCGCATCGGCGTTCCTGGCCGAGCGGGCCGAGCAGGGCAGCGCAGCGTGGCGGCTGGCTGAGCTGGCCGGCGGGCCAAGCCGGGTCGCCAAGCGAGTACGGGCCGCGCTCGGGGCGGCAGCCCGGCCGACCGGCACCCCGGTCCACCGGCCCGAACCGGTCCGGCGCGGGCCAGTCGGGCTGGTCGAGCAGTCCGACGGGCGGTTCGCGCTGGCCGTGGTCGTACCGCTGAACCGGCTGTCCGCGGGCCAAGCGGAGGTGCTCGCCGATGCCGCCGACGCGGTCGCGACCGACCAGCCGGTGCTGCGGTTGACCCCCTGGCGAAGCGTGCTGGTACTGGACCTGTCGATGGGCGAGGCGGTCCGCTGGAGCGGCGTGACCAAAGCCGCCGGTCTGGTCCTCGACGCTGGCTCCCCCTGGGTCGGGGTCACCGCCTGCGCCGGCCGACCCGGCTGCGCCAGCGCGCTGGCCGACGTACGCGCCGACGCCGCCCAGGTCGCCAGCCGTCTGACCGGTGGCGACGCCCGGGTGCACTGGGTCGGCTGCAAGCGGCGCTGCGGGAAGCCGCCCGGCCAGGTGGTCGAGGTGCTGGCCACCGGCTCCGGCTACCGGATCAGCGTTGGCGCGGACGAGGTCGGGTACGGCGAGACCCTCGCGGCAACGGCCGCCGCCGCAGCGGCCGCCCGGAGGAGTACGTGACCACCTACCTGCGCGACGGCGCCGAGATTTACCGCCGGTCCTTTGCCACCATCCGGGCCGAGACCGACCTGGCCGGGTTGCCCGCCGACGTCGCTGGCGTGGCGGTCCGGATGGTGTACGCCTGCGGGATGACCGACCTGGTCACCGACCTTGGCTACTCCCCCGGCGTGGTCGCGGCGGCCCGCAACGCGCTGCGGGCCGGGGCGCCGATCCTGTGCGACGCGACGATGGTCGCCACCGGGGTCAGCCGCCGCCGGCTGCCGGCCGGCAACGCGGTGCTTTGTACGCTCACCGACCCGGCCGTACCGGAGCTGGCCGCCCGGCTGGGCACCACCCGCAGCGCCGCCGCGGTGGAACTGTGGCGCGACCGGCTGGCCGGCGCCGTGGTCGCGGTCGGCAACGCGCCAACCGCCCTGTTCCGGCTGTTGGAGCTGGTCGAGCAGGGCGCTGGGCGACCGGCCGCCGTGCTCGGCATCCCGGTCGGGTTTGTCGGCGCGGCCGAGGCCAAGGACGCGGTGGCCACCCACCCCAGCAAGCTGGAGTACCTGGTCGTGCACGGCCGGCGGGGCGGCAGCGCGATGGCCGCGGCGGCGGTCAACGCGATCGCGAGCGAGCAAGAGTGACCGGGACGGCGCGCCCGGCCGCCACCACCGGCCGGCTGTGGGGGGTCGGGCTCGGCCCCGGCGACCCGGAGCTGGTGACCGTCAAGGCGGTCCGGCTGCTGGGCAACGCGGACGTGATTGCTTACCACAGCGCCCGGCACGGCAACAGCATCGCCCGCGCGCTGGCCGCTCCGTACCTGCGCCCGGGCCAGATCGAGGAGCCGCTGGTCTACCCGGTCACCACTGAGGCCACCGACCACCCGGGCGGCTACCGGGGCGCGCTGGAGGAGTTCTATGCCAGGTGCGCCGCCCGGTTGGCCGCGCACTTGGACGCCGGACGGGACGTGGCAGTGCTGGCCGAAGGTGACCCGCTGTTCTACGGCTCGTACATGCACTTGCACAAGCGGCTGGCGCACCGATACCGGACCGAGGTGGTGCCCGGGGTGACCTCGGTGTCCGCCGCGGCGGCGGTGCTCGGCCGGCCGCTAGTGGAGGGCGACGAGGTGCTGACTGTGCTGCCCGGCACGCTGCCGGCCGAGGTGCTGGCCGAGCGGCTGGCCGGCACCGGCTCCGCCGCTGTGCTCAAGCTGGGCCGCACCTTTGGCGCGGTACGGGAAGCGTTCGCCAAGGCCGGCCGGCTGGACCAGGCGTGGTACGTCGAGCGCGCCACCACCGACCAGCAGCGCACCGCGCCACTGGCTGGTGTGGACCCTGACTCGGTGCCGTACTTCTCCCTCGCCCTGCTGCCCAGCCGGCTGGACGCCGAGGATCCGTATGGCGGCGCGGCTGCGGCCAGCCCCCGGGCGGCCGAGGAGGGGCGCGGCGAGGTCACCGTGGTCGGACTCGGCCCGGCCGGCCGGGAGTGGCTCACGCCGCAAGCGCAGGCCGCGCTGGTGGCCGCGGACGAGCTGGTCGGCTACGGCCCGTACCTGGACCGGGTACCGGTCAACCCGCGGCAGACCCGGCACGCCTCGGACAACCGGGTGGAGGCCGAGCGGGCCGAGTGTGCGCTGCAGCTTGCCCGGCGCGGCGCCCGGGTGGCGGTGGTCTCCTCCGGCGACCCCGGCGTGTTCGCGATGGCCGCGGCGGTGCTGGAGGCGGCCGTGGCGCCGGAGTTCGCTGGCGTGCCGGTACGGGTGCTGCCCGGGCTGACCGCGGCGCAGGCGGTGGCCAGTCGGGTCGGCGCGCCGCTCGGCCACGACTACTGCGTACTGTCGCTGTCGGACCGGCTGAAGAGCTGGGAGATCATCGAGCGGCGGCTGACCGCGGCCGCCCAGGCCGATTTGGTGCTGGCCATCTACAACCCGGCCTCGCGCAGCCGTACCTGGCAGCTCGCCGCAGCCCGCGACTTGCTGCTGGCGTACCGGCCGGCCGGCACCCCGGTCGTCATCGGCCGAGACGTGGGCGGTCCGACTGAGACGGTACGGGTGGTCCGGCTGGCCGACCTCGACCCAGCCGAGGTCGACATGCGGTGCCTGCTGGTGGTCGGCTCATCGGCCACCCGGGCGGTGGACCGCGGCGACGCCCAGCCCACCGTGTTCACCCCGCGCCGCTACCCCGCCTGAGCCCCACGCCGAGACTAAGCCGGGATGATCAGCAGATCAGGGAGGGCCTTGCGGAGGGAGTCCCGCAGGCTGGCAGGATCGGCCATGGGCGGGTAGAGCCGAGCCACACTACGTGCGCAGCGTTTCGATCGCCGGCCAACAGCTCGGCGAATTTTGCTGAGTTCGACCAGGGTCGCGCCGTACACCGTGCGGTCAACAGCGCCACCAGCGCTGCAACGTTCTAGCACCCAGCCGAGACGTCGTCGGGGACGTCGACCGGCGTCACGACTCGCCGTTGGCCTCGGCAGCCTACCGAGCGAGCAGATCCGCACGCCAGGTTGCTGTCTGGGTGGCTGCGGTGCGTGCCTCCTCTTCGGTTCTCCCAACGACCGCGCGAAGCGTTAGAGGTCATCAAGCGTGGGCTGGGGAAACTCGTGCTCGGGCAGCTCGCGAGCGTGAGCGCTGCTCATGGGTACCAGCGTAGGGCAATTGCTGACGTGCGACAGCACAGCGCGGCCACCCAGGCGGCAGCTTCCGCCACGGTGCCGACCGACGGCGCGCCGGTCGGCAGCGGTGGCCGGGTGACTATCACCACCGGCAGGCCGAGCTGGCCGGCCGCGGTGAGCTTGGCGGCATCCCCGCCGCTGTCCTTGGTCACCAGCACATCGATGCGGTGCTGGCGCAGTAGGTCCAGCTCACCGGCCAGCGCGAACGGTCCGCGGTCCAGCAGCACCGCCAGCCGGGCCGGCACCGGCGGCTGCGGCGGGTCCACGCAGCGGAGCAGGAACCACAGCTCGGCCAGTCCGGCAAACGCACCGACGCCCTGCCGGCCGATGGTCAGGAAGACCCGGCGGCCGAGCCCAGGCAGCGCCTCGGCGGCGGCGGGCAGCGAGCCGACCCAGTGCCAGTCGTCGGCCGGGCTAGGTTGCCAGCCCGGCCGGCGCAGCACCAGCAGCGGCAGCCCGAGCCGGCCGGTGGCCTGCACCGCGTTGGCGGTCATCATCTGCGCGAACGGATGGGTGGCGTCCACCACGGCGTCGATCCAGTGCTCGACCAGCCAGCCGGCCAGCCCGTCCGGACCGCCGAACCCACCGATCCGTACCTCGCCCTCAGGCAGCCGGGGATCCCGCACCCGGCCGGCCAGCGAGGAGATCACGTGTACGCCGGACCGGCCGGCGAGCTCAGCAGCCAGCCGGCGCGCCTCGCCGGTGCCACCAAGCACCAGCACCCGCCGGGTCACCACAGCCTGCCGGCGGGCATGCTGAACCGGTGAGTACGCCGGGCACCGACCGGGCCGGGCTGCGGTACGGCTGGACCACCGGCGCCTGCGCCACCGCCGCGACCGCCGCGGCACTGACGGCGCTGCGGACCGGGCAGTTCCCCGACCCGGTGCAGATCACCCTGCCAAAGGGACAGCAGCCGGCCTTCGCGCTGGCCCGCGAGCAGCTCACCGCCGAAGCCGCCATGGCGGGGATCGTCAAGGACGCCGGCGACGACCCAGACGTCACCCACGGCGCGCTGATTGCGGTGACGGTACGCGACGGCGAGCCGGGCAACGGGGTGATCTTCCGGGCCGGTCCGGGCGTGGGCATAGTCACCAAACCCGGCCTGCCGTTGCCGGTCGGCGAGCCGGCGATCAACCCGGTGCCGCGGCAAATGATGCGGGATGCGGTCGCCGGGGTGGTGGCCCGCTGCGGCGGCAGCGCCGACGTGCTGCTGGAGATCGCGGTCGAGGGTGGCGCGGAGCTGGCCCGGCACACCTGGAACCCGCGGCTGGGCATCCTCGGCGGCCTGTCCATCCTCGGCACTACCGGCATTGTCGTGCCGTACTCCTGCTCGGCCTGGATCGACAGCATCCGGCGGGGCATCGACGTGGCCCGGGCGACCGGTCAGCGGCATGTCGCCGGCTGCACGGGCAGCACTTCCGAGCGGGTTGCGAGGGAGCTGTACGGGCTGCCCGAGGAGGCGATGCTGGACATGGGCGACTTCGCCGGCGCGGTGCTGAAGTACTTGCGCCGGCACCCGGTGCCCCGGCTGACCATCGCCGGTGGCATCGGCAAGCTGGCCAAGCTGGCCGACGGGCAGCTTGATCTGCACTCCGGCCGATCCCAGGTCAACCGGGAGCTGCTGGCCGAGCTGGTCCGTGGGGCCGGCGGTACCGACGCGCTGGCGCAGCGGGTCCGCGGCGCGAACACCGCGCTGGAGGCGCTGCAGCTCTGCCAAGCCGCCGACCTGCCGCTGGGTGACCTGGTCGCGGCCCGGGCTCGAGCGACCGCCGCGGACGTACTGCGCGGTGGCCCAGTCGCCGTCGACCTCGTGGTGATCGACCGGGCCGGGGTGATCGTCGGCCGGGCCTAGTCGCGGCATCGGGTCGCGGAGTACAGGTGGCTGTCCGGGAACTGCGCCGCGGTCAGCACTCGGCCGATCACGATCACCGCGGTCCGTACGATGCCGGCGGCCCGGACCTGCTCGGCGATGTCAGCCAGTGTGCCGCGGACGATGATCTCGTCGTCCCGGCTGGCCCGGGCCACCACCGCCACCGGGCAGTCCGGGCCGTAGTTCGGCACCAGCTCCTCGACCAGCTCGGTCATCCGCTGGACGGCCAGGTGCAGCACCATCGTCGCACCGCCGCGACCCAGCGTCGCCAGGTCCTCGCCGGGTGGCATCGGGGTGGCCCGCCGGGCAATCCGGGTCAGGACTACGCTCTGCCCGACCCCCGGCACGGTGAGCTCCCGGCCCAGCACGGCGGCTGCGGCGGCGAAGGCCGGTACGCCCGGGGTCACGTCGTACCGAACGCCGACCGCGTCGAGCTGCCGCATTTGCTCAGCCATCGCGCTGAACACCGACGGGTCGCCGGAGTGCAGCCGGGCCACGTCCAGGCCGGCCTGGTCGGCGGCCTGCATCTCGGTCACGATGTCCGGCAACGTCATCGGCGCGGTGTCCACCAGCCGGACGCCCGGCGGGCAGTACGCCAGCAGCTCGGCGGGTACCAGGCTGCCGGCGTACAGGCACACCGGTGAGGATGCGACCAACGCGCGCCCGCGTACCGTGATCAGATCCGCGGCCCCCGGTCCGGCACCGATGAAGTGCACCGTCATGGCTTGGTCACCGCCCACTGGGTTACCGGCATCATTGGCCGCCAGCCGGTGAACCCGCCAACCGGGGCGGCCCGGTTGATCGCGATCCGGCGCAGCTCGCCGCCGAGCCGGCGCTGCCAGTCGACCACCAGGGCCTCGGACTCCAGGGTCACCGCGTTGACCACCAGCCGGCCGCCGGGCAGCAGCGCGTCCCAGCAGGCCGGCAGCACCCCGGGCGCGGTGCCGCCGCCGCCCACGAACACCGCGTCCGGCGCGGGCAGGCCAGCCAGCGCGTCCGGCGCCGAGCCGCAGACCACCCGCAGCCCGGGTACGCCCAGCGCCGCCGCGTTCCGCTGGATTGCCGCGGCCCGATCGACGCGCGCCTCAATAGCGACCGCTCGGCAGGCCGGATGGGTCCGCATCCACTCGATCGCGACGCTGCCGGCGCCGGCGCCGACGTCCCACACGAGCTGCCCGGGTACCGGAGCCAGGAGGGCCAGCGTGACCGCCCGGATCTCCCGCTTAGTGAGCTGGCCGTCGTGCTGGTACGCCTCGTCCGGCAAGCCGGGGATACGCGGCAGCAACGCAGCACCAGGGTCAGCGCGGCAGCTCACCGCAACAACGTTCAGCGGATCGCAGACCTGGTACGGCCACCGCGACGCAGGGCCGGTGCGTACCTGCTGCTGCGGCCCACCCAACCGCTCCAGTACGGTGACCTCGCTGCCGCCGTAGCCCCGGCCGGCCAGCAGCGCGCACACCGCGGCTGGAGTGCCGCCGTCCGCGGACAGCACCAGCAGCCGGGCGCCCGGCGCGACCGCAGGGTGCAGGAGCTCGATCGGCCGACCGACCACGCTGATCACCTCGACCTCGTCGGCCGGCCAGCCCAGCCGGGCGCAGGCCAGCGACACCGAGGAGGCGTGCGGAATCACCCGGATCGACTCCGGCCCGACCAGCCGAGCCAGCGTGCCACCCAGCCCGTAGAACATCGGGTCACCGCTAGCCAACAAGCACACCGACCGACCCCCGTGCTCAGCCAGCAGGCCGGGCAACGCGGGCAGCAGCGGCGACGGCCAGACCACCCGCCGCCCGCCCACCCTGGCCGGCAGCAGGTCAAGCTGGCGGGTACTGCCCATCAGCACCTCGGCCGAGCTGGCCGCCTGCCGGGCTGCGGGTGACAGACCGTCCCAGCCGTCCGCACCGACGCCCACGACGGTCACCAGGCCGGCAGGATGCTCGGTCACCTCACCTCTCATCCGTCGCTCCGGTCCGGATCAGCCCTCAGACCAGGGTCACGATCAGGGTCTTCCCGCTGGCCGCGACCAGCGCGGCAATATCATCGGGATTACTGGTCAGGATCTCGTCGCCGTCCGTGGCCGCGTCCACGACCGTGGCGTCGACGACGTCGGAGCACTGGGCGGCGCCGAGCAGCGTACCCACCCGGCGGGCGCCCGGGCCGCCGAGCCCGACCTCCACAACGCCGGGCAACAGCAGCGCCAGCCGGGCCTGGCGGGCGCCGTCGCGCCACACCTGGGCAACCGCACCGGCGGTGGTCAGCACCTCGGTCCCGCTGCGCGCCGCGCGCTCCAGGAACGCCTGCACCACCCGGTCACCGCGGTCGTAGCCGAGCAGCGCGCCAGCGTCAAGGACGAGGGTCATGCGGCACCCTCGGCTCCGGTGATCACCCTCGACGACTGTCGCGCCTGTGCCACTAGCCGGTCGATGTCGGCCGGGTCCAGGCTGCCGATCTCGCTGGCCAGCGCGTCCAGCGCCGCCCGCAGCCTACGCTGCCGGACCCGTGCCTCGGCCGCGTCGGCAAGCCAGGTGGACACGCTGAGCCCCCGCTCGGCGGCATCGGCCCGGATCATCGCGGCGAGTTCCGACTCCAAGGAAATGGACAGCTTCTCTGCGCTCACGGCAGTGATACTACCGTGGAGCTACCGCGGTAGCAACGGTTCTCGACTCCACTACTGCGCCCCCGTACGCGGTCGCCCCGCCGGTCGTACGGCTCCGAACTGGCTCGGGCCGGTCCCGGCGCGTCGTCCTAGACTCGTTCATGCGGATCCGGATTATCGACGCCTTCACCGACCGGCCGTACGCCGGCAATCCCGCGGCCGTCTGCCTGCTTGCCGCCGGCACCTGGCCGGACGAGGGTTGGATGCAGCAAGTTGCCGCCGAGATGAACCTCTCCGAAACCGCCTTCGCGCGCCCGCTGCCTCACGGTGCCGACGCCGACTGGGCCCTGCGCTGGTTCACCCCCACCGCCGAGGTCGACCTGTGCGGCCATGCCACCCTGGCCGCGGCCTACGCCTTGCATGACGACCGTGGAGCACCCGGCACCGTCCGCTTCAGCAGCCGCAGCGGCGTCCTGGTCACACACACCCAGCACGACGGCACCATCACCTTGGACTTCCCGGCCGCACCGGCCACCAAGGTACGCGTGCCCGGCGGCCTCGCCGAGGCGCTGGGCGCCATGCCCGAGGCCGCCTACGGCGCCGGAGGCATCGGCGATCTGCTCGCTGTCTTGCCCGACGAAGCCACTGTCCGCGCCTTGGTCCCCGACTTCACCGCGCTTACCCGGCTGGCCCGCCGGGACGGTCTCCGCGGGGTGATCGCCACCGCTGTCGCATCGGACGCCGGTCGCGGCTATGACTTTGTTTCCCGCTTTTTTGCGCCTGCCGCGGGTATCCCCGAGGACCCGGTTACCGGCAGCGCGCACACCGCCCTGGCTCCCCACTGGTCGGCCCAGTTGGGCCGCGCCAGCCTCACTGGCCTACAGGTTTCCGCTCGCACCGGCCTGGTCCATACCACCGTCCACGGCGACCGGGTCTACCTCACCGGATACGCCGTCACCGTCCTCGACGGCACCCTGCGCCACACCGCCGGATACTAAGCCGACAAGAATGATCCCGGAAATCTGGCTCTACTGCAGAACCTGTGGATGAGTTGATCTTCCCGTCTACTGCGTGATCCTGGATGGAAGTACGCCGTCGTGCTCGGCAAGGTCCTGGCTGGTTGCTTGGCAGGGACAACAGGTGCCCACGTGCGGGGTCAGGCCAACCCCTCTCTGGAGGCAACTGGTCACCTGTGGTTGCTTCATAGGGACAACAGGTGCCCACGTGCGGGGGAGGGCAGGGGCCAACGGGTGCGGCGGCGCACTCTGGCCGGGCCGAGGTGGACCACGGCAACTCGACCGCCCAGCCCCACCAGCCCTCCTCCCACCCCGGTGCTCACCAGCCACGCCGACCAGCGCCGCGTCAAGTCCGGCGGCACGGGTGGCAGCGCGAGCACCAAGACCTCACCATCGACACCGGTACCTGCCGTGAGACCTTGACTGCCGTGGCTCGACACCCGGGGACGGCATGACCCGCACCCCCCGGGGTGCGGGTCATGTCCACGGCCAGCGGGCTGCTGCCCAACGCGAACCTAGTCGTGGATCTCGTTCCATGTCGCCCAGCTAACCAACAAGATGGCCGACGACGTGCGCCGACGAGCCACCTATGAGCGGTATGGCCGTCGCGGCCGGACCGGCGCCCCGGGTACGACATGAAGAGCCTGCTGCGGCGCGGGACGGAGAAGCTGTCAACGAAGGCCCGGCACAAGCTGCTGTGCGCCTTGGCCGACATCGGCGGCGAGGCCAGCCGGCAGATTAGCGCGGCCTAGCGCACCACAGAACTCCTCCGCGTCCTCAAGCCTCCCCGGACACAGCAACGCCACCGCCGAAGGCGTCAACCGCCTCGTCAAACTCCTCTACAGGGGGCTTTCGGCTCGTCCCTCGGCCCTGTCTGCGTGGTTGCCCTCGCCGACCACCTCGGCGTGACCACGATCGCCGGTGTCGACTGCCGGCTCTTTCACCGTCATCCGGCCTCGCCACGTGGCGTCGTTCACCTCGTCCCAGCACCGCCGGCCCAGTAGTGGAGCCCGAGTGTCGCAATCCGCCGGACAGGAGGCGTTCACCGACTGCGGGAACTTCTGGGTCGAGCGGGATCGCGGTCTTGGCGAGGGCACGGGATCATGGCGGGGTGGCCGCGCGACCCAACCCGCTGCAATGGCTGCGCTACGCCTTCGGGGGCCGGCTGCCGGAACAGTTGCACGACTGGGTCCGCCACGACCTTACCGACGCCGACTGGCGCTGGCGGGAGGTCCTACGGGTTTGCGTGCAGCTCGCGGTGCCGGTCGTGGTCTTCGCGGTGCTGCCGCTGCAGGCCGACATCAAGGGGTTCGCGATCGCGCTGATGGTGCTGGGCGCGCTGTTCACTGCTGGGGCATACGGCGATGAGCTGCGCGACCGGCGGCTGCGCCAGCACAACCTGCTGCCCCCGCCCCCACCGCGGTAGCGCAAACGCGTGGACGCGACACGCCCGTTAACGGGCGTGTCGCGTCCACGCGTTTGGTCGGCTCAGCCCAGGTCGTCGTGCACCATCAGCCGCCGGGCCGCCTCGGTCAGCGAACCGGACATCGACGGGTACACCGCGAAGGTGGCGGCGATCTGGTCCACGGTCAGCCGGTGCTGTACCGCCATGGTGATCGGCAAGATCAGCTCCGAGGCGGTCGGCGCGACCACCACGCCGCCGATCACCACCCCGGTGGCCGGCCGGCAGAACATCTTGACGAAGCCGTCATGGACGCCCTGCATCTTGGCCCGGGCGTTGGTGACCAGCGGGAGCTGCACGGTCCGGGCCGGTACCTGACCCTCGTCGATCGCCCGCTGGCTGATGCCCACGGTGGCGATCTCGGGGTGGGTGAACACGTTCGCGCACACCGTCTTTAGCCGCAACGGGCTGACCGCCTCACCGAGCGCGTGCCACATCGCGATCCGGCCCTGCATGGCCGCCACCGATGCCAGCGCCAGCATGCCGGTGCAGTCCCCGGCCGCGTACACCCCGGGTACGCCGGTCCGAGAGACCCGGTCGACCGCGAGGTACCCACCCGGCGTGAGCGAGATCCCCACGTGCTCCAGCCCGAGGTCGCCAGTGTTGGGCACCGACCCGACGGTCAACAACGCGTGGCTGCCCGCCAGCGTCCGGCCGTCTTCACACTGCACCAGCACACCCTTCTCGGTCCGCTGCACGGCCTTGGCCCGGGCTCGCTTGACGATCTCCATGCCGTGCTCGGCGAACACCCGTTCCAGCACCTGCGCGGCGTCCGGGTCCTCACCGGGCAGCACCCGGTCGCGGCTGGAGACCAGGCTGACCGGCACTCTCATCTCACAGTAGGCACTGGCGAACTCCGCGCCGGTCACTCCGGAGCCGATCACCACCAGCCGGTCCGGCAGCTCGGCGAGGTCGTACACCTGCCGCCAGGTGAGGATCCGCTCGCCGTCCGGCTGGGCGCCCGGCAGGATCCGCGGGCTGGCTCCGGTGGCCAGCAATACGACGTCGGCCGTCAGCACCTCCCCGGACGGCTCGACCTGAAGCGCGTATGTCGCCCGCGAGGTCTGCCGCTCGGCGAACCGGGCGGTACCCGCCAGCAGCCGCACTCCCTCTCGCTGCAACCGGAACCAGACGTCCTCGGACTGGGCCAGCGCGAGCCGCTTGACCCGGCCGTGCACCAGCGGGGTGGCGATGCCCACCTCCGCAGGCAGGCAACCCCGTACGCCCAGCCCGGCGGCACCCCGGAACGTGCTCATCGTCCCAGCCGTGGCAATGAACGTCTTGCTCGGCACGCAGTCGTACAGGACGCACGCACCGCCCAAACCGGCCTGCTCGACCAGGGTCACCGAGGCGCCAAGCTGAGCGGCCACCAGCGCAGCCTCGTAGCCAGCGGGCCCGCCGCCAACGATTGCGATGCTGGTCACCAACCCATTGTGGCGCACCTCGCTCGGGCCCCGCCCCTCGCCGATCTTGACGAAAACGTCGCAATTCTGGTCCGCAAAGCGACAACTTCGTCAAGATCGGCGGGGAAGGAGGGGCGGGGAGGAGCAGGGTGAGCGGAAGTTTGGGCGGGCCTGCCCGATGCCGAGTCGTGATCGGGCAGGCCCTCTCGAGGGGAAGTCGGTGGACTGAGCTGGCCGGTCCGGACTACCGAAAGGAACGCCCCGGCACTGACAGTCAGTGCGCAACACTGCGCGATTCGTAATAGATATCAGGGGTCGTACTCTAGCACCATCACCCTAATGGCGGCACTCCCCTCCGTAGCTAGCGATCACGGAGCGTATCACCCACACAGCCGGCTATCCTCAAACGCGCTGCTGAAGGCCCCAATCCCGGCATCAAGGCCGATTACCCTAAGTAACAGCACGGTAGGACGCGAAACGTCCAGTCGGGCAATCAATCGGCCATTCGGGTGATTGCAGGTGCTAAAATTTCTCTGCCGGCTGGTAGCGACCCCACACTTCCCGCAGCGTGTCGCACACCTCCCCGACCGTCGCTCGGGCCTGCAGCGCCTCCTTCATGGGGTACAGCACGTTGCCCTCTCCCGCCGCGGTTCGCTGCAGCGCGGCGAGGGTCCGGCGCACCTCGGCGTCGGCCCGCTCGCCGCGCAAGGTGGCTAGCCGGGCACGTTGCTCAGCCTCGATCGCCGGGTCCACCCGCAGCGGCTGATAGGCCTCCTCCTCATCCAGCCGATACCGGTTCAGCCCGACCACGGCTCGCTCGCCGTGGTCGATCTGCTGGGCGATCTGGTATGCGGAGCGCTCGATCTCGCCCTTCTGGAAGCCCTTCTCGATGGCCGCCACTGCGCCGCCCAGGTCCTCCACCTTGGCCATCAGATCCTCGACCTCGGCCTCGATCTCGTCGGTCATCGCCTCCACCACGTAGGAACCGGCGAACGGGTCCACGGTCGCGGTCAAGTCGGTCTCGTACGCGATCACCTGCTGGGTACGCAACGCCAGCCGGGCCGCCTTGGCGGTGGGCAGCGCGATCGCCTCGTCGAAGGCGTTGGTGTGCAGCGACTGGGTGCCGCCGAGCACCGCGGACAGCGCCTGCACAGCGACCCGGACCAGGTTCACCTCCGGCTGCTGGGCGGTGAGCTGCACGCCCGCGGTCTGGGTATGGAAGCGCAGCATGTGCGACCTCGGGTTGGTAGCACCGAAGCCCTCCCGCATGATCCGGGCCCACACCCGCCGGGCAGCCCGGAATTTCGCCACCTCCTCCAGCAGCGTGGTCCGGGCCACGAAGAAGAACGCCAACCGCGGCGCGAACTCATCCACTGCCAGTCCGGCCTCGATCGCGGCCCGCACGTACGCCACCCCATCGGCGAAAGTGAACGCGACCTCCTGCACCGGCGTCGCGCCGGCCTCGGCCATGTGGTAACCGGAGATCGAGATCATGTTCCACCGCGGCAGCTCCGCCTGGCAGTAGGCGAAGGTGTCGGTGACCAGCCGCAGCGAGTGCGCCGGCGGGAAGATATAGGTGCCGCGGGCGATGTACTCCTTGAGGACGTCGTTTTGGATGGTGCCGTTCAGCACCTCGCCGCTGACCCCGCTCTCGGCGGCCACCAGTTGGTACAGCAGCAGCAGCACCGCGGCCGGTGCGTTGATCGTCATCGAGGTGGACACCTCAGCCAGCGGGATGCCGGTCAGCAGCAGTCGCATGTCCTCGATCGAGTCGATCGCCACGCCGACCTTGCCAACCTCGCCGTGCGCCACTGGGTCGTCGGAGTCGTACCCCATCTGGGTGGGCAAATCGAAGGCGACCGACAGGCCGGTGGTGCCGTGCCGGAGAAGTTCGCGGTACCGCTCGTTAGACTCCCGGGCGGTGCCGAACCCGGCGTACTGCCGCATCGTCCATGGGCGTTGGGTGTACATGGTCGGGTACACGCCTCGGGTGAATGGGTACTCGCCAGGGTCACCCAGCCGCTCGGGCAACCCGACTCGGACATCCGCCGCCCGGTACAGCGGTGCGATCGGGAAGCCGGACTCGGAACTGCGCGCCATGGCCGCATGCTAGGCGGGATGAGCCCGACTAGGAGCCGGTGGGGTCGGTGAGGTAGGAAGGGTCACAATGACTGCGCCAGTCCAAGGATCGAAGCCGACACCGCGAGTGGTCGCCAGCCGGTACCGGCTGGACCGGCTGATCGGGCGTGGCGCCATGGGTGCGGTGTGGCGGGCTGAGGACAGCGTGCTGGGCCGGCCGGTGGCGGTCAAGGAGGTCCTCCTCCCGCCCGGGCTGTCGCCACAGGAGCGGGCGGTGGCCTGCGAGCGGATGCTGCGCGAGGCCCGGGCGATCGCCAAGCTGCCCCACCCGAACGTGGTCACCCTCTTCGACGTACTCGACGAGGACGGCCGGCCGTGGGTGGTGATGGAGCTGGTGCCGGCCCGCAGCCTGGCCCACGTGGTACGGGAGGACGGCCCGCTGCCGGCGCCTGAGGTGGCCGCGATCGGGCTAGCCGTGCTGTCTGCGCTGGAGGCTGCGCACGCGGCCGGTATCACCCACCGCGACGTCAAGCCGGGCAACATCCTGATCGCCGAGGACGGCCGGGTGAAGCTCACCGACTTCGGCATCGCCCGCTCCGTCGAGGACGCAGCGCTGACCAGCGCCGGGCTGCTGCTCGGCTCGCCGTCCTACATCGCGCCGGAAGTCATCCGCGGCCAGCCGGCCGGGCCCGCAGCCGACCTGTTCGGGCTGGGCGCCACGATGTACGCGGCGGTCGAAGGGCAGCCACCGTTCCACGGCGACGACGCGATTGCCACGCTGAACGCGGTGGTGAGCAACCCGCCGGAGCCGTACCAGCTTGCCGGGCCGTTGGCCCTCACGCTGTCCGGGCTGCTGCGCAAGGACCCGCACGCGCGGCTGTCGCCGATGGCGATCCGCCGGCAACTGCAAGACATTCAAGGGTCGGCCGGCAGCGCCATCCAGGGTGGGCCGCTGCCAGCCGGGCCACCGCCGTACGTACCGCCAGGCCCCCCACCCAGACAGCCGGCCGCTGGTTGGTCACCGACCAGCCCACTGAGCCAGCCACCAGCGGCGCCGCCGATCCCCACCTCGACCCTGCCCGGACCCGGCTACGGGTATCCCAGCACCGGCCGGCACGAACGACATCGGACCCGCCGGCCCGGCTGGGTGCTGGCCGGGGTGGCGGCATTGTGCGCCGCCGTGCTGGTCGGGGCCGTGCTGCTGGCCAACGGTGTCTTTGGTAGCTCCGGCGCGGCGCCGACCCGCTCTGCTGGACCGGGCGGGTCAGCCGCGACCGGCCCGGCGCCGGTGCCCGCCGGATATGTCACCTTCACCGACCCGGCCGGCCACTACACCGTCGGCGTGCCGCAGGACTGGCAACCTGTCCCGTACCGGTCCGGGATCATCGACGTACGAAACCCAGCCGACCGCGACCAGTTCCTCCGGTTCATCGCGCGGCACAACAACACCCCGGCGCTGGCTGAGCTGACCTCCGAGGAGCCCGGGTTCGCCAGCCGGTACCCGACCTACCACAAGATCGGGCTGGGCAGCGTCGACTACCGCGGCTACGACGCGGCTGACTGGGAGTTCACCTTCATCCGCGGCGGGATCACCAAGCACGTGCTCTACCGGCTGTTCACGGTGCACGGCTGGTTGTACGGGTTGTATCTGTCTGCGCCGGATGACGCGTTCGGCGGCCTGCGGCAGCATTTCGACACCGCCGCGGCAACCTTCGCACCGACGAGCTGACCCCGTAGGCTGACCCGCCGTGACCATTGGTGACATCCCCTCGGATGACGTGTCGGCCACCGCGGTCGCTGCCGCGCGGGCGCTGGCGGCAGCCACTGGTGTGGCCCGCCACGAGGTCGCGCTGGTGCTCGGCTCGGGCTGGGCGGCGGCTGCGGACGCACTGGGTCGGGCCAAGGCGGAGCTGCCGATGACCGAACTGCCCGGTTTTGCCCGGCCCGAGGTAGCCGGGCATGCCGGCCGGATCCGCTCGGTGAGCGTGGCTGGCCGCCGGGTGCTGGTCTTCCTCGGCCGTACCCATCTGTATGAGGGTTACGGCATCGGGCCGGTGGTGCACGGGGTGCGGGTGGCCGCGGCGGCCGGCTGCCGGACGGTGATCCTGACCAACGCGGCCGGTGGGCTGCGGCCGGAGTACTCGGTCGGCCAGCCGGTGCTGATTGCCGACCACGTGAACCTGACCGGGCGCTCACCGCTGGTCGGGCCGCGGTTCGTCGACCTGACCGACGCCTACCCCGCCCGGCTGCGCGCACTGGCTGTCGGGATCGACCCGAGCCTGACCGAGGGCGTGTATGCCGCGGTGCCCGGGCCACACTTCGAGACGCCAGCCGAGATCCGGATGCTGCGCGGGCTGGGCGCGGACCTGGTCGGCATGTCCACGGCGCTGGAGACCATTGCGGCCCGGGCGGCGGGCTGCGAGGTGCTCGGCATCTCGCTGGTAAGCAACCTGGCCGCCGGGATGACCGGCGCGTCGCTGGACCACGAGGAGGTGCTGGCCACCGGCGCGGCTGCGGCCGGCCGGATGGGCGAGCTGCTGGCCCAGGTCATTGCCATGCTGTAGGGCCGGGTGGACGCGACGCTGCGGGCGCGGGCCGAGGACTGGCTGGCCGAGGACCCTGATCCGGACACCCGGGCCGAGCTGCGCGGCCTGCTGGTAGCCGGTGACTGGCCGGCGGTGGCGGACCGGTTCGCCGGCCGGTTGGAGTTCGGCACGGCCGGGCTGCGCGGGCCCCTGGGCGCCGGGCCGATGCGGATGAACCGGGCGGTGGTCCGGCGGACCGCTGCGGGGCTGGCGGCCTACCTGCGGTCGGTTGGTGTCGGCACCGGTGTCGTCGTGGTCGGGTACGACGCCCGGCACAAGAGTACCGAGTTCGCGCACGATTCCGCGGCGGTGCTGGCCGGCGCTGGTTTCGATGTCCGGGTGCTGCCCCGACCGCTGCCGACCCCGGTGCTGGCCTTCGCGGTACGGCGGCTGCGGGCCTGCGCGGGAGTGATGGTCACCGCCAGCCACAACCCGCCGCAGGACAACGGCTACAAGGTGTACCTGGGTGGGGCTGCCACGCCGGGCGGCTCCGCCAGCGATCCCGCCGGCGATGGGGCGCAGATCATACCGCCTGCCGACCGCGACATCGAGGCGGCGATCGGGGCGGTCGGGCCGCTGGCTGAGGTGCCGATGTCACCGGGCTGGGCGATGCTCGGCGAGGAGATCGTCGAGGCATACCTGGACGCGGTGGCGAGCGTGCCGCGCACCCCGCATCGCAAGCTGCGGATCGCGGCCAGCGCGCTGCACGGGGTGGGGGGCGCGGTACTGGCGGCAGCGCTGCGGCGAGCCGGGTTTGCCGAGCCAGCGGTGGTGGCCGAGCAGGCCGAGCCGGACCCGGACTTCCCGACCGTACCGTTCCCCAACCCGGAGGAGCCGGGGGCGACCGACCTGCTGCTGGCACTGGCCGACCGGGTTGGTGCGGACCTCGCGATCGCCAACGACCCGGACGCCGACCGGTGCGCGGTCGCCTGCGGGGGCCGGCTGCTTCGTGGCGACGAGGTGGGCGTGCTGCTGGCCGACCACTTGATCCGGCACGGGGTGCGGGGCACGTACGCGACCACGATCGTGTCGTCCTCGCTGCTGCGCGCGATGTGCGTGGCACACCGGCTGCCGTACGCCGAGACGCTGACTGGGTTCAAGTGGATCGCCCGGGTCGCCGAGGAGCTGGCCTTCGGCTACGAGGAAGCGCTCGGGTACGCCGTCGCGCCCGAGGTGGTACGGGACAAGGACGGCATCTCGGCGGCGCTGCTGGTGGCCGATCTGGCCGCCTCGCTGCGCACCCGCGGGCAGACGTTGCTGGACCGGCTGGACGAGCTGGCGGTGCGCTACGGGCTGTACGCCACCGACCAGCTCTCGGTGCGGATGGAGCACCGGTCGCAGCTCACCGCCGCGATGGCCCGGCTGCGCGCCGCCGTGCCGCCGTCGCTGCTGGGCCAGCCGGTGTCCAGCATGGCCGACCTGCTGCCGGCCGCCGACGTCCTAACGCTGCAGGCGCCCGGCTGCCGCGTCGTGGTCCGCCCCTCCGGCACTGAGCCCAAGCTGAAGGCGTACCTGGAGGTCGTGATCCTGGTGGCGACCACCGTGGACGACGCTCGCCAGAGCGCCGCCGAGCGGCTAGCCCGGCTCCGGGTGGAGGTAGCGGCCGTCCTCAGCGCGTGAACGCGTGGACGCGACACGCCGGTTAAGGGGCGTGTCGCGTCCACGCGTTGCGGTCAGGGGCGGGGGACCGCGCCGAACAGGCGATCGCCGGCGTCACCGAGCCCGGGCACGATGAACGCGTGTTCGTTCAGCCGTTCGTCGATGCTGCTGGTGACCACCCGGACTGGCAGCCCCGAGGCATCCAGCCGGGCCAGCCCCTCAGGCGCGCACAGCACGCACACAATGGTGATATCGGTGGCGCCGCGGGCGGTCAGCAGGCCGCAGCAATGCAGCAGCGAGCCGCCGGTGGCCAGCATCGGGTCCAAGACCAGCACCGGTCGGCCGGCCAGGTCCGCCGGCAACGACTCCAGGTACGGCCGCGGCTGGTAGGTCTGCTCGTCCCGGGCCACCCCGACGAAGCCCATTTGCGCCTCCGGCAGCAGGCTGAGCGCAGCCTCCGCCATCCCCAGCCCGGCCCGCAGCACCGGCACCAGCAGCGGCGGGTTGACCAGCCGGGTACCGGTGGCCGCACCGACCGGGGTACGCAGCGCCACGGTGTGCACCGCCACCTCGCGGGTGGCCTCATAGACCAGCATCACGGCCAGCTCCCGCAGCGCGGCCCGGAAAGTGGCGTTGTCGGTGCCGATATCCCGCATGGTGGTCAACCGGGCCCGAGCCAGCGGATGATCCACGACGAGAGTGTGCACGGAGCCTGAGCCTAGCGGGCGGCCACGCCCGGCTGCGACACCTCTTGGGACACCTCATGCGACACCGCCGGAAACACCTCGGCCACCGGCCGGCTCGGGCCGGTCAGCCGGCGGCGTACCTGAGCCACCCATCGGCCGGCGACCTCCGGCGGCAGGAACGCCAGGTACAGCACAAACATCGAAAAACTGAAAAACCCGACCGCGAGCGTGAGCAGGATCGTCAAGTGCAACAGTACGCCCGCGGCCAGCACCCGCAGCCGCCACCGCCGCCGCCAGACCAGCACGCCGAGTGAGATCTCCAAGCCGAGGGTGCCCCAGGCCGCCAGGTTCATCAGCAGCGGGTTCATCAGCAACCAGTGCGGCACCCCGACGTTGCGCAGGTCGAGCAGCCGCAGCGAGTACGACACGGCGGTGCCGTTGTTCCACGTGGTGCCGGTCAGCTTGTCGTGCACGGTGGACAGGTAGACGATTGAGAGCTGGATCTGCATTAGCCGGAGCACCCACGGCGACCGGTCCTGCACACTCCAGAACGACCTAGCGGTACGCCGCCGGTCCAGCGACAGCGCCGCGCCGGCGGGCGCCAGCGCCAAGAAGAGCGCCTCGATCCGCAGCAGTCCGTCACCGGAGTTGAAGATGTACGGCTCCCGCCGCTCGAAGCTGAGTACGCACACAGCGAGCAGCAGCGCGGCCAGCCGGCTGTGCCAGCCGACGGTAAGTGCGACCGCAGCGGCTAGCAGCAGCCCCCACACCGCCCATACCGCCGCATCGGAGCGCCACAAGTGGAGCAGTCCCCAGGTGTACCGGATGGCCGGCGGGACCGGCTGCGTGCCGCGGGCGCCGAAGAAGCTCAACAGGTCAGGCAGCAGCGAGAACGCCCAGCCGATCATCACCAGGCCGTACCAGATCCGGACCAGCCCGAGGGCGGTGGCCGGCTGCGGGGCGAAGAAGAACCGGCTCCACCTCTCGACCGCCCTGGCCACTGCCCCGTCATCGGCTGACCCAACGTCGGCTGGGTCGGCGACCGGTACGGCAGCAGCAGCGACGACGCCGGGCTGGGTAGGGTCGGGTGGGGTGCCAGGCCGGGTGGTGTCGGGTGCGGTCATCGTCAGCTACCCGGCAGTTTCTCGTCGTAGAGCAGCGTGCTGCCGGTCACGCCGGCCCCGGACGAGCCGGGCGGCGGTAGCGAGACGGTCCGGAGCACCATTCTTACCCGAGTCGCGCCCGCCGGCCCGGCCACGAAGCGGGCCACCCAGCGCGCCAGCCCTGGCCGCAACGAGGCGTTCTTTACCACATTCTCCTTGATCTTGTGCCAGTGATAGGTGGCATACTGCCCGACCAGCGGATCGCCATGTGGGATGTTCCAGATCACCTCACGGCCGGAGCGCAGGGTCACCACCACATCCACATACTCCAGCCGGCGCGGCGGGTCCGGGGCGAAGACTCCCCAGTTTTGGTCCAGACCGGTCGCGTACGCAACGGGGGCAACGACCGACTTTATGGTCCGGCGCAACGCCGAATCGGGGACGCACCAGGTGATTGCGGTAATGAGAATAATCAGGATGAGGGCGCTCAGTAGACCCTGACCAAACGGGGTGCACTCGAGACGTTCCTGGACTTGACGAAGCCCAGGGACAAATCGGCGCACCCCGCTCACGTGCTCGGTCAGGCCTGATCCGGCCGCAGCCGGCGACGGCCGACCAAGAGGAACAGTCCACCGAGGCCCAACGACAACGCTGCCGTCCACAGCAGTGCCGCAGTCGGGGTACCGGTGTTCGGCAACGAGCTGGAGCCGCCGGTGCTGCCTGCGGCACCGGTGCTACCGACAGCACCGGTACTGCCTACGCCACCGCCCGTCGAACTACCACTAGTAGTGGTAGTTCCACTCGTGGTCCCGCTGGTAGTGCCACTTGTGGTCTCGCCAGTGGTACCACCCGTGGTCGTAGTGGTCTCGCCGGTGGTGCCGGTGGTGCCGGTGTCGGTGCCGCCGGTCGTTCCGCTGGTGCCGGTAGTCTCACCGGTGGTGCCGGTGTCAGTGACCCCGGTTGTCCCGTTGTCTGTGTTGTCGGTGGTACCGGTATCGGTCTTGCCGGTGGTGTCCGTCGTACCAGTGTCAGTGTTGTCCGTGGTACCGGTATCGGTCTTGCCGGTGGTGTCCGTCGTACCGATGTCAGTGTTGTCCGTGGTACCGATGTCGGTCTTGTCAGTGCTGTCACCGATAGTGGCCCCGTTGTCCGTCCCATCGGAACCCCCCGCGGGGACACCGTGAATAAACGGCGCAGCCGACGGGGCGGCCGACGCGGACGTCTGCGTCACCGCAACACCAGCAAAGACAAGACCAGCGGCCATCAGGGCTGCACCGGTAGTTCGGCGCGAAATAGGCCCCGTGAGAATCATTTTCGCATCACACCCCTCCCAACAGAATCGGGAGGTTATCAGGCCCGGCTTTAACCGCCTAATCGGGCTAGCTCATCCTGACTAGCACATGACCTTACCGGTGACCCGTACGCTGGCATGATGGCCCAACTAGCGGGGACCACCGAGCCGGATGTCGTACGTGACAACGCATCGCTACACCGGTTGCTGTTTGGGCTGCCCGGGGTCGACGCGGTCGGCGCCGAGGCACGGGCCGTTACGCTGGCCACCCGCAGCATCCAGGGGGCAGCCAAGGTCTGGGCGCTGGAGGCCGCGATCCGGATGGTGGACCTGACCACCCTGGAGGGTGCGGACACCCACGGCCGGGTACGCAGCCTGGCCGCCAAGGCACGCCGCCCCGACCCGACCGACCCGACCTGCCCGGCGGTGGCCGCGGTCTGCGTCTACCCCGACCGGGTGGCGACCGCGGCCCAAGCGCTGGCCGGCTCCGGCGTCGCGGTCGCCAGTGTGGCCACCGCATTCCCCGCCGGCCGAGCCTCGCTGGCCACCAAGCTGGTCGACGTCGAGGAGGCGATCGGCGCCGGAGCCGGCGAGATCGACATGGTGCTCGATCGCGGTGCGTTCCTGACCGGCCGGTACCTGCACGCGTATGAGGAGATCGTCGCGGTCCGGCGGGCCTGCCGCGGTGCGCGGCTGAAGGTGATCCTGGAGACCGCCGAGCTGGCCACCCTGGACAATGTCCGGCGGGCGTCCTGGCTGGCCTTGCTAGCCGGCGCCGACTTTGTCAAAACCTCGACCGGCAAGGTGGCCCCAGCGGCCACCCCGCCGGTCGCGCTGGTGCTGCTGGAGGCCGTCCGGGACTTTGCCGCGGCCACCGGGCAGCGCCGAGGGGTCAAGCTGGCCGGCGGTATCCGGACCGCCCGGCAGGCCATTGGCTACCTGGTGCTGGCGGCTGAAGTGACCGGCGGGGAGTGGCTGGACCCAGCGCTGCTCCGGTTTGGCGCCTCCAGCCTGCTGGACGATCTGCTGTTGCAACGCAGTACGGAACGCGCCGGTGAGTACACCAGCCAGCCCAACGTGACGGCGGACTGACCATGGTGCGCTGGGAGTACGCACCCGCCCCCGAGCCGTCCGAGACCGCCCGGCTGCGCCCGTCGTACCGAATGTTCGTGGCCGGTGAGTTCGTCGACGGCACCGGCGAGGCGATCAAGACACTGAACCCGGCGACCGAGGAGGTGCTGGCCGAGGTCGCCACCGCCGCATCGTCCGATGTGGACACCGCGGTGGCCGCGGCCCGCCGGGCGTACCAGCAGGTCTGGCGGCCGATGCCGGGCCGGGAGCGGGCCAAGTACTTGTTCCGGATCGGCCGGCTGATCCAGCAGCGGTCCCGCGAGCTGGCCGTCCTGGAAAGCTTGGATACCGGCAAACCGATCAAGGAGTCCCGGGATGTCGACATCCCGCTGGCTGCCGCGCATTTCTGCTATTACGCCGGCTGGGCGGACAAGCTGGGCTACGCCGGGTTCGGGCCGGACCCACAGCCGCTGGGGGTGGCCGGCCAGGTCATCTCGTGGAGTCTCCCGCTGCTGATGGCGGCCGGAAAGCTGGCGCCCGCGCTGGCCGCCGGCAACACCTGCGTACTCAAACCGGCCGAAACCACCCCGCTGTCCGCGCTGGTGCTGGCCGAGATTTGCCAGCAGGTCGAGCTGCCGCCCGGCGTGGTCAACGTGCTGCCCGGCACCGGCGCAACCGGCGCGGCCGTGGTGACCCATCCCGGCGTGGACACGGTGGCGTTCGCTGGCTCGGCCGCTGTGGGCAAGCAGGTACAGCGGGCGCTGGCCGCCTCCGGCCAGCGGCTCACCCTAGAGCTGGGCGGCCAAGCGACCACCATCGTCTTCGAGGACGCGCCGGTCGACCAGGCCATCGAGGGTGTCGTCGAGGGGATCGTGACCGGGGGTTCCCGGCTGCTGGTGCAGGAGTCGAGCTATGCGGAGCTGCTCGACCGGCTGAAGCGGCGACTGGCTCGGCTGCGGCTGGGCGACCCGCTGGACAAGAACACCGACCTTGGGGCAATCCACTCCGCCGCCCAGCTCGCCCAGCTCCGGGAGCTGACGGCAGCCGGCGACGCCGACGGCGAGCAGCGCTGGTCGCCGCCGGGCGAGCTGCCGGAGCACGGATTCTGGTTCCCCCCCACGGTGTTCACCGGGGTGTCCCAAGCGCACCGGCTCGCCCGCGCGGAGATCGTTGGGCCGGTGCTGTCGGTGTTGACCTTCCGTACCCCGGTGGAGGCGGTGGACGCGGCGAACAACACGCGGTCCGGGCGGTCCGTCGGGATCTGGACCGAGAAGGGTTCCCGGATCTTGTGGTTGGCGCGACGACTGCGGGCCGGGGTGATCTGGGCGAATACGGTCAACCGGTTCGACCCGGCCGCGCCGTTCGGCGGGTACCAGGAGTCGGGGTCCGGCCGCGTGGGTGGCCGGCACGGGCTGGCGGCGTACCTCGATGTCTGACGACCGTCCGATCTCCGGCGTCGCCGCGGCCCGCGTCGAGGTGCGCAAGACGTACCTGCTGTACGTCGGCGGGGCGTTCTCCCGCTCGGAGTCTGGCCGGTGCTACCCGGTGAGTACGCCGGCGGGCCGGTTCCTGGCGCACACCGTGCTCGCCTCCCGCACCGATCTCCAGGATGCGGTACGGGCAGCCCGGGCGGCGGTTGCCGGCTGGTCGGCCGGCAGCGCGTACCACCGCGGGCAGGTGCTGTACCGGGTGGCCGAGCTGGCCGAGGGCCGGCGCGCCCAACTCGCCACCGAGGTGGCCGCGGCCGAGGGGCTGCCGGCCGACCGGGCCGAGACGGTGGTGGCCGCCGCTATCGACCGGTGGGTCTGGTACGCGGGCTGGGCCGACAAGCTCGCGACCGTGTTCGGGGCCAGCAACCCGGTGGCCGGACCGTACCTGAGCTTCTCGGTGCCGGAGCCGACCGGGGTCATCGGCGTGCTCGCCCCGCAGAAATCCTCGCTGCTCGGGCTGGTCTCGGTGCTCGCGCCGGTGATCGCAGCCGGCAACACCTGCGTGCTGCTGGCCGCCCAGGACCGGCCGTTGCCGGCGGTCACGCTGGCCGAGGTGCTAGCCACCGCCGACCTGCCCGGCGGGGTGGTCAACCTGCTGTCCGGGTATACCGCCGAGCTGGCACCGGGACTGGCCGCACACCGCGACGTCGACGGGCTAGACCTGTCCGGCGCCCCGGCCGAGCTGCGAGCGGAGCTGGCGGCCACCGCGGCCGGCACCGTGAAGCGGCTGCTGCGGGTGCCAGCCAGCGAGCCGGACTGGACCGCCGAGCCCGGCACCAGCCGGCTGACCACGTTCCTGGAGACCAAGACGGTGTGGCACCCGACCGGAGCCTGACCGGCCACCCCGCATGGCGGCCGTGAGACAGTAGGACCACTGCCGGGCACCAGCCGCCGCGAGCTGCCGGTACGCTCGCCATCCGTGACCAATCCTGATGAGGCGACGGTCGTACCCATTGCGGTGACGGTCAAGGGTAGGACCGGGTACACGATCTGGGCACCTCCCTGGGTGGAGGACGGCGAGGAGTGGCAGGCGTTCCTCGGCGCGGGTAGCCGGATCTGGCTGTTCGAGTCGCTGGACGACTTGGCCGACACCCTGGCTACCGGGCTGGACAACGACTTGGCCGACCACCCGGGCTGGCCAATGTTGCAGACCCTGCCGGTCGACCAGCTCCAGCCCGATGAGGACTACTTCTTCGACTTGGACGACGTACCGGACCTCACCCTGGCTGACGCCAGCGAGCAGGTCGTCGACCAGGTCACCGAGAGCGTGGACATCATCGAGCGGATCGCCGAATGCTGCGAGCACAGCACGCTGCTGCGGTTGCTGGAGCAGCCGGGCTTCGCCGATCTGCTCGGCCCCGACGAATGCGACGCCTGGACCGAGATTCGCCCAACGATCCGGACCGCTTGGCCGCTGCTGCTGGACCGGCTGGCTGAGTGCGTCGAGTGGCGGACCGCTCATGACCTGCCGGCGACGTCCACTGTAGACTCTGCGGCTGGCGAGGACGGATCATAGACCGCCTCGCCAATTTTCTAGTCGGCGCTGCCATACGGGCGGGTGAGGATCTCCAAATTGTGGCCATTCGGGTCTGCGAAGTACGTGCCGCGACCACCGTCGCGACGGTTGATCTGCCCGGCCTGGCGATGACCGGGATCGGCGTAGAATGCGATACCGGCCTGTTGGATCCGTCCGAAAATGGCGTCAAACTCCTCTTCGGAGACTAAGAACGCGTAATGCTGCGACGCGATCTGGCCGGTGTCGCTGTCCATGAAGTCCAACGTGACGCCGTTGCTGGTCGCTACCGGCAGGAACGGGCCGTAAGGGGGGCCGACTTCAAGGCCCAGGATCCTGGCCAGGAACTGTGCCGCAACCTTCTTATCTTGGGCCGCGACGATGGTGTGATTGAGCTGGACGGCCATCGTGAAGCACCACCTGAGTTGGCTATCCTTACCGTAGCATGGGACCACGAGCCGGGCGGTGATCAAGTACCTGCGGCCGCCCACTCCTTGAGGAAACGCGGGGGGCTAGCGGAAGACGATAGTCCGGGGGCCGTTGATGAAGACGCGGCGCTCGACGTGCCAGCGGACCGCTCGGGCTAGGACGACACACTCGACATCGCGGCCCACCGCAGCCAGCTCGGGCGGGGTCAGCGCGTGGTCGACCCGGGCGACATCTTGTTCGATGATGGGGCCGGCGTCCAGCTCGGCGGTCACGTAGTGCGCGGTCGCGCCAATCAGCTTCACGCCTCGGTCGTGCGCTTGCCGGTACGGCTGGGAGCCGGCGAAGCTGGGCAGGAACGAGTGGTGAATGTTGATCGCCCGCCCGGCCAGCGCGGCGCACAGTCCCGGGCTGAGAATCTGCATATACCGGGCCAGTACCACCAGGTCAGCGCGGCGCTGCGCGGCCACCGCCAGCAACGCGGCTTCCTGCTCGTCCCGGTCCTCGGGCCGGACCGGCAGGTGGTGGTACGGCACGTCGAACGCCTCGACGGTCCGGCGTAGGAGATCGTGGTTGGAGGCGACCGCGACGATATCGGCCGGCAGCCAGCCGGTGTGCCAGCGGTAGAGCAGGTCGTTGACGCAGTGCCCGGCGCGGGAGGCGAGCACGAGGATGCGGGTCCGGGCACCCTGGTCGAGCAGATCCCAGTCCATCCCGAACTCGGCGGCGACGCCGGCCAGGGCCTGACGCAGGGCGGCTAGCGTCAGGGCAGCCGGCAGCCGGGCGTGCACCCGCATGAAGAACCTGCCGGTGTCGCCGTCGCCGAACTGCTGGCTATCCCTGATGTCGGCGCCCTGACAGGCCAGGCACGCCGCGACCGCGGCGACAATCCCCGGCCGGTCCCGGCAGGCCAGAGTCAAGATCGTGTCCACCTCGACCTCCCTCGACCCGCCCCCGCCCGATCGATCCGGGCCTTGTCCGGCGGGGATGTTACCGATCCGTCCAGCCTCGTCCGCGACAACCCCGGCTCCCGACGAGGACCGCCCCTGAGGGTTATTCAGGTTCGTACGGTGCCGCCGGTAATATGAGGTTTGCACCGCCGACGGCTCGAACGGTGGGCTGTGCAATATCCCTCGACTGTGTTAGCATCGTCTCCCAGTTGCAGTCGTAGGTTCCTGGTATGTGTGCGCACGCCCGCGGAATTTGTGACAAGCGGGCTTTTTTGCTTTCCGGGACTCCGGCCCTGGGGCAGAACGATTCCGCAGCAACGCGCAGGCTCACACGGTGTGAGCCTGACATTCGTTCCCTCAAGGGAGAGCACATGACGCAAGGCACCGTGAAGTGGTTCAACGGTGAGAAGGGCTTCGGGTTCATCGCTCCGGACGGTGGCGGCGCAGACGTCTTCGTCCACTTCTCAGCGATCGCGGCCGACGGTTACCGCAACCTGGACGAAAACCAGCGAGTAGAGTTCGAGGTGACCCAGGGCAACAAGGGCCCGCAGGCCGAACGGGTTCGCCCGCTCTAAAGACAACTGAACGTGGGAGGGTCCGCGCCGCTCGGCGCGGACCCTCCCACGTGGCGCAGCGAGGAGGACAGGACGGTCGACTCGGTGGCCACGCCTGCCTCGGTCGAACCGTCAGCGGCGTGGGCGGCTGCGTGTTCGGCGGCGGAGCAGCACCGTCGCCATCGCTGCGGTCGCGAGCACGCCGGGTCCGCAGTGGACAACGAGCACACCTAACAGGCTCGGCCCACCCCAGTCATGGCGGTAGGATGCGGGATTTGCCAGGTCGATGACGAACGGTTCAACCACCGCCCGCCCGAGTAGGTACAGACCCAGCACGAAACCCACGATCATCACGGCTCTTCTCATACCGCCATCCTCATGGTCGCCACCACGGCGGAGGAAGGTGCCAGCGGGTGGTCCGGCGGAAGTCCTCTCACGTCGGGAAGTGCTGACCAATGCCGTCCCCTCGACATGCCAGCCGCTGCCAGCCGCTCGAGACACCGCCGCGGTAGCTGGCCCTGTCCTTGGTAGGACCATCGGCCACGCTGGGATGACGCATGCCCGCGCTCTTCGGTTAGTCGCGCCGAGCCACCCCTGGACACGATGGCTCTATTGCCGAACCTGTGGGCGAGCTGATCACGCTGCCCGCTGCGTGAGTTGTGGAGGGGTATGCCGTACCTCGGCTAGGTTCCTGACCTTTCGAAGGTCCGGCCCAACGGGAGGTCCGGCGGCGGGGAGTCCTGTCATTTCGACCTGCTGTGGTGTCGCGCCTAGGGCAGTCAAGGCCTCCGCACCCGCGCCGCAGTGAGGCGTGCTGGTCGGCCTGGCTGGTGGGCACCGGGATGAGACGAGGCTTGCGGGCTGGGCGGCGGTCCAACCCCAGCAAGTGGGCACCTGTTGCCCCCACTAAGCAACCACAGGTGACCACTTGCCCCACTCGGCCAAGATCCAACCCAGCAAGTGGGCACCTGTTGCCCCTACCAAGCAACCACAGGTGACCACTTGCCCCATCCGGCCAAGATCCACCCCAGCAAGTGGGCACCTGTTGCCCCTACCAAGCAACCACAGGTGACCACTTGCTCCACTCGGCCAAGATCCAACCCGGTAAGTGGGCACCTGTTGCCCCTACCAAACAGCCACAGGTGACCACTTGCTCCATCCGGTTGGATCGGGATTGGGCCTCGACGAGCTGAGACCTTGCCCAGGCACGGCGTACCCACTCCGCGATCACGCAGCGGCTGGGGAGATCAACCTACCCACAAGTTCGGCAGTAGAGCCGACACGATGGTCGAGATTCGCCGGATCGGATAGTCAAATCTAACTAGATGTCTTCATTTGGGAGGTCTAACCAAGAGGAGAGCCCTCTAGCCTGATGTCTCGGCTGCCAACACTAGGGAGATGGGCATGGCCAAAGCGGACGATTCACTTTTGACGGAGAGGCCGCAACGTACGTCGGTACTGCGATCCTTGGCCGCCTGATAGCGTTCTTCACGCTGGGCATCTGTTATCCGTTCGCGCTCGTACTGTAGGAGCGCTGGCGCGCGAAGCACTCCTACATCGACGGGCAGCAGCTTGTTTTCACTGGGTCGGCCTGAGGCTTGTTCGGAAACTGGCTAAAATGGCTTGTCTTGTCAGTCATCACGCTCGGCATATACTTGTTCTGGGTCGGTCCGCGCGTCCAGAAATGGAGATGGGAGCACACCAACTTCGCTGAGATTGTCATCCCCCAACCTGGGTGGAATCCGTCCGGATCCGCCATACCCGTCTAGCCTATACTCCGATCCACTCGGTCCTGGCCGTCCTTCTTCCCGTACTGGGCGAACTGGACCGTCAGGTATCCAGGCCGAGGACGAGCTGTGGTGCGGGCACCTGGTGGTCCGGTCGGATCGGCCGGACCGCGGTGCCGATCGCGAAGAACTCGGTGGTATGGCCACCCCAGGTGTGGTTGTGCTGGGATAGCCGTACGCCCACGATGCCCTCGGCGTGCAGCGCCTCGGCCTCCCGCTGCATCCGTTCCATGGCCAGCTCGCGGGCGTCGTACATAGCCTGAGTGAACTGCGGCAGCTCGGTGTTGCGGCCGACGTTGGACAGCACATTGCCGAAGGTGCGGTGCGCGACGTGGTACACGCAGCTTCCCATCACCATGCCCAGCGGCATATACCCGGTCTGCAGCAGGGTCCAGAAGTCCTGCCCGGACAGGTCGGAGGTGAACGGCTTGTCGCGGTTGTTCCGCCAGCTCCCGCCGCCTTCGGACTTAACCGCGGTACCCACCGCGAGGAACTCGGCAACGTCGGAGCCCCACTCCTTTAGCTCGACCTCCAACCGGACCGCGACGATGCCATCGGCGCCTAGCACATCGGCCTCGGCCTCCATCCGGGTCATCGCAAGATCACGGGCGTGGTACATCGCCTGGGAGAGGACGTCCAGCTCCTGGTTCTTGCTCCACCGGCCGAGCTGGATGCCGACGTGGTAGATCGAGGTACCCAGCACCAGCCCGAGCGGCCGGAATCCGGCCTGCCGGACCAAGAGAAACTCGTTGACGGACAAATCCGAGGTGAAGATCGAACCCGGCTGGCCAGGCTGCAGCTCGGCCAGCCGGGTCATCGCCTCGGCTGGGATACCAAGCTGGCCGGAATCCATGCTGGTCACGAGCGGTCCTTTCAGCTCAGGTACGCGGGCGTCGGTGCAGCCGCATGATCGGCAACGGCGCGGGTGGCGGGGCGGTGCCGGCACTGGCGAACTCGGTGATCGTGGTACCGATCACTATCGCCTCAACCAGGTGGTCATGCTGGTCCTCGCCGCCCATGCCGCACGGTCGCTCCCCGCTGCGTACGGTCATGTTCTGGACGACCACCCCGGTGCCGCCATGCTGGGCGCAGTCTGCGGCCAGGTACTCCCGGGCCTGTGCCCGGGCCGCGTAGCTCAGCTCGGTGTAGCCGGAGATCTCGGTGCTCGCCCAGGTCGCGCTCTGATACCGAGTCCGGTAGTCGTCGTGCCGCACCATCACCGCCACCCCTAGCGCCAGGTTGATCGGCACCCAGCCGGCGCTGACCAGCTTGGCGAAGTCCTGACCGGACAGGTCGGACAGGAACGGTTGGGGTGGCCGGACCTCGCCCGCGGCGCGGACCGCGGTACCGATCGCGGAGAACTCGGTGCCACCCGCGGGGAACGGCCGGATCTCCAGCCGGACGGCCACCACGCCATCGCCGCCGAGTCCGGCGCACTCCGCCCGCATCCGCTCCATGGCCAGCTCGCGGGCCTCGTATAGGGCCTGCCGAAGCCCGCTGGCCTCGCTGACCTGCGCAAGGCCGGGGCCGAAGAAGCCGCGCTGGGCACCGCAGTACCAACCCCCGGTGTAACCGATGTAGTAAACGCAGCTTCCCATTACCTGGCCCACCGGCGCGAAGCCCACCGACCGGATCGCGTGGTGCTCATCGACGCTCAGGTCGGAGGTGAAGGCGCCGTCCGCGCGCATGGTGGCCAGCCGGTGCTGGGCCCGCAGCGGCAGCCGGCCGGCGGTCAGCTCGGCAATGCTGGCCTGCTCGACCTGCTCCGGGGTGAGCTGCTCGAACCCGCTGCCGGTCATGGCGAACCCAATTCCGACGAGCCCAATTCCGGCGGATCTAGTGCCGGCGAGCTCAGTGGCGAGTCCGGCAGCGTGAGCTGGGCCAGCGCCTGCGCAGCGGTCGCGTTGGCCTGCGCGTACTTGGCCAGCTCGGTGGCCAGCTCCCGGGACCAGACATCCATGCTCGCCGACTCGGTACGCAGCACCACCCCACCGGACTCGTGCCCGATCTGGGCCACTGCTGGCGCGCCGACCGACTCGCGGCGCAAGGTGAACCGCCGGTCGCCGAGGCGTACCGACACCGCGACCACCGGCGGGTCGCCGCGCCGCATCCGGGTCAGCAGACCGCCAGCGCGCTCCACCTGCACCATATGTGCTGGCAGCGCCCCGGACAGGGTATTCAGTAGAAAGCCGGCGTACATTGACAAATCGTCACTGTCCTGGCGCAGGTTGGCCGCTAGCACCTCCATGTCCCACTGCGACATCGGGTGCCTCCTTCCGAGCCACCATCTTGGGCCTCTAGAACCGAGCCTATCGGGCAGCGGCGCCGGGTTGGACCGTCAGCCGGGCTCGGCGAGCGCTGCGTACCCTGGCTTGATCACTCCGTTGATCAATGCCAGCCGCTGGTCGAAGGGGATGAACGCTGACTTCATCGCATTCACGGTCAACCACTGCAGCTCCGCCCAGCCGTACCCGAAGGCCCCGACCAGCCCGGCCAGCTCTGAGGTCATCGAGCAGCGGCTCATCAGCCGGTTATCGGTATTCACGCAGGTCCGGAACCCCAGCCGGGACAGCAGCCCGATCGGGTGCTCGGCGACCGACTTGACCGCGCCGGTCTGTACGTTCGAGCTGGGACACAGCTCCAGCGGGACCCGTTTGTCCCGTACGTAGTTGGCCAGCCGGCCGAGGGTGACCGAGCCGTCGTCGCGCACCGTGATGTCGTCCATGATCCGTACGCCGTGACCCAGTCGGTCCGCGCCGCACCACTGCAGTGCCTGCCAGATCGACGGCAGCCCGAAGGCCTCCCCGGCGTGGATGGTGAAGTGGAAGTTCTCCCGCTTGCAGTACTCGAAGGCGTCCAAGTGCCGGGTCGGCGGGTAGCCAGCCTCCGCCCCGGCGATGTCGAAGCCGACCACCCCGGCGTCCCGGTAGCGCACCGCCAGCTCGGCGATCTCCATCGACCGGGCCGCGTGCCGCATCGCGGTGAGCAGCACGCCGATCCGGATCCGGCGGCCGGTCCGGGCCGCGCGGTCGGCACCGTCGGCGAACCCGGCCAGCACTGCCTCCACCACTGCGTCCAGGCTGAGCCCGGCCTCAACGTGCAGCTCCGGCGCGTACCGCACCTCGGCGTAGACCACGCCGTCGGCAGCCAGGTCCTCGGCGCACTCAGCGGCCACCCGGGCCAGCGCCAGCTCGGTCTGCAGGACACCAACGGTGTGCTCGAAGGTCTGCAGGTACCGCTCCAGCGAGCCGGAGTCGGCGGCGGCGGCAAACCAGTGGCCGAGCTGGACCGGGTCGGTGCTGGGCAGCCCGGCGTACCCGGCCTGGTCGGCCAGCTCGACCACGGTGGCCGGCCGCAGACCGCCGTCAAGGTGGTCATGCAGCAAGACCTTGGGCACCTGCCTGATCGACTCCAGCGGCAACGGGGTAGACATGCCGCCACGGTACCGGCCGCCAGTGTGACCTCTGCGGTTCCCGATACATTCTCCGGCAGCGGCCCTCCCGCGCCATAAGCAGCGGTATCACAACCAGGGGCACCGAAACTATTGGCTTCACCGCCGAACTTGTAGGTGAGTTGATCTCCCAGCCGCTGCGTGATCGCGGAATGGGTACGCCGTACCTGGCCAAGGGTCTCGGCTCGTCGAAGCCCAGTCCCCGCCCCAGCCGGGTGGGGCAAGCAACTGGTCACCTGTGGCTGCTTCATAGGGGGCAAAGGTGCTCACTTGACGAGTTGGTTCTTAGCCGGGTCGAAAGGCCAGGAACCTGGCCGAGGTACGGCGTACTATTTGGCCCAATAGCCATCATGTTTATCGCAGCGCCATCCCGTTGAATTGCAGGTCTTACAAGTCAGGCGATCTCCGAGCAGGCTCGTAGCGGGCTGACCCTTGCACACATCACACCGGTGGAGTTGTTTAAAGCATTTCTCGCACTTCATCACTTGGTCCCCAGACTTGTCAGCTTGTTTGCGGAGCTCCGCGACGGCGCCCAGAACTATAGCGTCGCGAATGGGAACCTGCCGGCAGTTCGCCGAGATCGCTGGTACGGCAGCCTGTTTCGTGCCCTGAAGGGGTGGCGCTCGCAGCCCGGCCTTACCTCCCAAGGAGGAGTGGGCCTGCGAACCCAGGTCCCGCAAGCGGCTAGATTGCAGGTGTTGGTGGGATGGCCAGTACCTCGCGCAGCTCGGCGACTGCTGGGTGTTGTTGGCGGTCGAGTGGCACCCCGCGCAGCACCATCCGCCCGGTCTCGGTGATCATGCTGCTGTGGTAGGCCGAGGGGAGTGCCTGCAGGACGGCGGCGGCCTGCTGTACGCCCTGCTCGATGCCGCCCTGGACAACCGTACAGAGGGCTTGGTGGAGCTGGATGTTGACTTTGTACTGGTAGTCGAGCGGGCACATGGCGTCTTGGGCTCGTTGGATGGCAGCCTCGTTGCCGGTCGCGGCGTACACCCAGCTTTCCGCGAAGTGAATTTGGTCTGGCATCCAGAAGCTCGGCCCTGGTCCACGCAAGTCTGTCTCGCTCAAGTTGGTGAGGTGTTCAAGCGCTTGATGGGCTTCATCGTGCCTACCGAGCAACGACAGCGCCTTGGCGTGGGTGGAGGCAAGCTTGGCCAGCCCGACGGATGGCCGCGGCCCGGCGATCCGCTGGGCGTGGTCGGTGAGCCTCAGCACGGTCTGCAAGTCACGCTGGCCGTACAACCCGAAACCGGCTTCCTCCGCCCGCACCAGCACCTGCAGATCGAGGTCGCGGGAGGCGTCGGCTGCCTCGCGGGCTGTCCGCCACCAACGGATGGCCGGCCCGTGCTCCCCCAGCCGGGTCAGCGCGTTGGCCTGAATCATCGCGAGCATGGCCGTGACCCGGCGCAGCTCGGTGGCCTCCCGGCCAGCAGGCGTCATCTCTAGTTGGCGTCGCACGGCAAGGAGATCGACGACGAGGTCGGCACTGACCTGAGCCGGCGGCCGGGTACGGATCGCATGAAGGTGGTCGGCGCAGGTCAGCTCCCAGTCCTCGACGCCGCGCTGCTCGCCAGCCAGGATGAGATCGAGCAACTGGCGCGCCGGCTCCGCGGCGACGCCCAGCGCGCCAGCTCCCAGGCCCGTGGCGGCCCACTGCAACAGCCAACGACGTTCCATCGCGCCCCTCATGACCTTCCAGTCAGCCGTCCCTACGGTCTTGGCGCAAGGCGTGACACTGCCTGCACACTCCGCAAAAACTGCGCCAAGGCCACTGGTCGCCATGGTGGCATCATCCAGCGCTACGAGCACGGGATGACCGTTGATCACGACTGGCAGCAGTATCCTGCTCAGCGCCCCGGGTTCGGGCTGCGGCACCTGCGGCTGATCGCCGGGGCCGGCTGCTCCTGCGTCGGCGAGCGCGGGTGCTAGCTCAGACTCACCTGGCAGCTTGAACCACAACCGCTGCGCAGGGACGTTCAGCATCATGGCCCAGGGCACCAGCTTGCTCAGGTCACTCACAGCGGGACCGCCCTCAACCCGGCTGAGCTGAGCCTGGGTCAGGCCGAGCCAGCCACCCACCAGCTCCTGCGACAGCGGACGGGGGCCGTGCTGGGGGTGATAACGGTAGGCCCGGATGACCTGGCCGATGTGCCAGGACGCCAACGCCTCCCGCAGCGGGTCAGCATCCCAGAACTCCGGCGGCACCTCGGGCGGCGCGCTCATGGCGGCGCCAGCGTGCTTGCTACACGGCCCGCAATGGCTGGAGAGGTTGTCACGCGCCAACCGGCCACCGCAGGTGCGGCAATAGCGAGTCTGTTGTTGAGGCACGGATTGTCCTACTCCCCGAAGTGGTGTTGCCGGGCGGATGATGTTGGCTGATAAGACTAACCGACCATCCACCGCCCCATCGGGACATGCCGGCTGTCGCATGGTCCCACGTTGAAACGACATAGCCTAGGACGCGGCGCCGGGTGAGGGTCAAGATGTATCGCCGTAGTACGCCACCTGGTGGAATACCTGATCACTCATGAGCTGCCAGCCCGGCAACGGTGCAGTACCACCCCACGACAGAGAAGGGAGTATGCCCAGTTGCTGGTCTGGCTTTGAGGACCGGGGTGCTTCGTTTCCTAACGCTCAAGGGGAGTGACGTCGGGAAGCGAAGCATCCCCGATAGACCCGCCGAACTGGCAAACCCTTGGGGACTACCGAGGGACGCCCGATGCCTTTCGTACGCCTGTTGGTCATAACTGACTGTTGTGTGATCGTGGTTTGCCTGATCACGATAGGCACCTTGGCATTGCTGATGCGACATGGTCAGTGGCGTACCCAGAGCGGGCAGCATGGACGGCACGAGCCGCATGGACAGCACCGATACGAGCGCACGGGGACGCATCGGGTGGATGGGCCGGTGCCAGGTACACATGCGGCAGGCTAACGACCTAACCGAACCATCTAATTGCGACGGCTACGGACGTATCCGACACTTCAGGCATGCGACGCCTGACCCGTGGCCCGCGAACCGGCTGCCCCCGAGCCTGCTTCATTTCGGCTGGGCGTCGTGCCGCAAGAGACCATGACTGCGCAAGTGTTTCAGAACGCCTCGTGCAACTGGAGGTGCTGGTACTGCTTTGTTCCATTCTCTTGTCGGCAAATGAAGAACGAGCCGGGTGGCTGACCGCTGACAAGATGGTTGAGTGTATCTGGCCGAGGCTAATCGTCCGCTGCTGATCCTCGACCGGGCCGGTTCGGTGCTACCAGCACCGCAGCGGCGTGTCGAGGGGCAGACATGGAGGGAAGTGACATTCGGCCCAGTCAGGATCAAGCTAGGCGAACGCTCGACCGGGGACGACCTTGGCGAGTTGGTGACCGGCGACATCATGACGAACGTGAGTCGCCGCGAGCCACTTCGGGAACGTATTGGCCTATGGACTAGCGGCAATCGGATATTCACCCTCAGCTCACCTGAGACTATTGGCGAACTCGTCTCACTGTGCCAAGCTGATCTTATGGTTGCTCAATTCTCATTGTCGAGCACCCTAACCCGCGCTGAAATGCTAGGAATCACCGCGCCGGCCGCCATTAAGCTTTTCGATCTCTTGCAGAAAGAGCTAAAAGAACACCGCGAAGGGACGCAGCCAGATGTCTGAGGCCGCGCTGCTGGCCGAGTTCGTCGAGGCCACCCGCACTCACTGTGAGTGGTCGATACTCCGAGAAACGCTGGCGCGGCGACAGCGCGTTCACTTGGCCGTCATGGTGGAGCCCCATCTGTCATATATCTTGCAGGGCAAGAAGAGTACCGAGTCCCGTTTCTCAAAGAATGCCATCGCGCCTTACCTACAGATTGGGCCAGACGACCTAGTTCTTCTGAAGCTCACCGGTGGTCCAGTGGTCGGTTGCTTTACCACTGATGCTGTGGAATTCGTCAACCTGAGTGCGAGCGAGTTCGAACGCTTGCGCACGAACTACAGCGACGCCATCTGTGCGGACGAGGAGTTCTGGGCGGCTCGTACGCACAAACGGTATGCAACACTCATCGGCGTCCGTGATCCCGTAGAGCTGCCGGCGTCGGTGATCGCCAAGTCTGATCGGCGCGGCTGGGTCGCGCTTTTCTCACCGACTGCTGATGTCGCCGGAGAGCAGCAAAGCTTGCTATGAGGCTCTTGTTGTGTCTAGCCGGAGAGATCGCCAGCGGCAAGACGACCCTTGCCGAGGCTCTGCGGGATTCCTTCGTGGGATCGGCGCAGGTGGAGTTTGGAGAGGTTGTTCGCCGTCAGGTGTCGGAAGCGGGAATGGAGCCTAGCCGTCAGTCGCTTCAGGACATGGGGCAAAGTCTGGTCGCTGCGGACTGGCCATCGTTTGTCGCCTTGCTTGCTGGCGGCGTCGCTGGCGACCCTGACGTCCTCATTATCGATGGCATACGACATGTCCAGGCTCTTGACGCTCTGCGCGCGCAGTTTCCAAACCGACGGACTGTTCTCGTCTTCCTCGACAGTGATGATCGGCAGCGGCAAGCGCGATTGGCCGAACGCGGCGAGGACGCGAGCAGTCTGTCCCATCCTGTCGAGCGTGCGATCGAGGATGTGCGCAACATCGCAGATCTTGTCCTGCCAGCGGCCAAGACCGTAGCCGAACATGTGCAGTACATCGCGGCGTGGCTCGTAACAAGCTGACGGGAGCCCGGTACGACGCCTGCGGGTGGTTCGCCATTTCGCCCGCGCTTGCGGCCATTCATGGGAGTGGGTGAGCTGTTCCGCCCTGCCTTCGCTTGGGTACATGCGATGGGCCGTCAGGGAGGTCGGGAAGTCAGGCAGCGAACCGCCCAACCGCTAAATTCAGCGGCTGGCAGCTAGTCCTCGGTGCGGTGGGCCAGGTCCGGGGCGAAGGCTGGTACGCAGATCGCCACGTACGCGGCCTCCTCAGCCGGGGTGGAATACCGCACCCGCTCGCCGGCCCGGGTGAAGATCGCCTGCCCGGCGCGTACCTCCAGGGTGCCGCCGTCATAGTCGACCTGGACCGTGCCGCGCAGCACCAGGGTGACCTCGTCGAAGTCCGGCGCCTGAGCCGGCTCGGCCCAGCCGGCCGGGGCGACCATCATCGCCACCGACAACCCGGCGGTCTCGGTGTTCACCCGGCCGACGTACTCGTCGATCGTCTTGCCGCCGGGCACCGGGATCCGGGCCGGTGCGGTGATCAGGTGCGGCATGGGCAGGCTCCAATCTGGTCAGGCCCCGGTGTGGTCAAGTTTGGGTGCGGTCAGGCTGCGATCCGGTCCAGGATCAACGGCCGGCTGACCGGTGGGTCGCCAATCGTCACAGCGCCCGCCAGCCCGACCAGCGCTCGGTCAATGCGGTCCGGGTCGTCGGTGTGTAGCTCGAGCAACGGCGCGCCGACGGTCACGTGGTCGCCCGGTTTGGCCCGCAGGACGACGCCGGCCGTGGCGGAGACCGGGTCCTCCTTGCGGGTCCGCCCAGCACCCAGCCGCCAGGCCGCCACCCCGACCGCGTACGCATCCAGCCTGGACACGACGCCAGTGGACCGGGCTACCACCAGGTGCACCTCGCGGGCGGTGGGCAGCGGTGCGTCGGGGTCGCCGCCCTGGGCGCGGATCATCCGCCGCCAGACATCCATCGCCCGGCCATCGCGCAGCGCCGCGGCCGGATCCACGGCCGGCTCCACAGCAACTCCGGCCGCGGTGAGCATCTCACCGGCCAGCGCCAGGGTCAGCTCGACCACATCCGGCGGCCCGCCGCCGGCCAGCACCTCGACCGCCTCGGCCACCTCCAAGGCATGCCCAACGGCCCGCCCGAGCGGGGTGTCCATCGTGGTCAGCAACGCCGCGGTACGCACCCCGTACGCCGCGCCCAGCGACACCATCATCTCAGCCAGCGCCCGGGCGTCCGTGGCGTTCTTCATGAACGCACCCGAGCCGACCTTGACGTCGAGCACCAGCGCGGCCACTCCCTCCGCGATCTTCTTGCTCATGATCGAGCTGGCGATCAGCGGGATCGACTCGACCGTCGCCGTGACGTCCCGCAGCGCGTACAGCTTGCGGTCGGCCGGCGCCAGGGTGTCACCGGCCGCGCAGACCACCGCACCGATCTCGCGAAGCTGCGCTAGGTATTCCGCCCGGCAGAGCCGCGCCCGCCATCCCGGGATGGCCTCCAGCTTGTCCAGCGTGCCACCGGTGTGGCCGAGCCCGCGGCCGGAAAGCTGCGGTACGGCAGCGCCGCAAGCGGCCACCAGCGGCGCCAACGGCAGGGTGATCTTGTCGCCGACACCGCCGGTGGAGTGCTTGTCCACCGTGGGCCGGTCCAGCCCGGACAGGTCCATCCGCTCGCCAGAGTCGATCATGGCGCCGGTCCACCGGGCCACCTCGTCGGGCGCCATCCCACGCAGCAGGATCGCCATCAGCAGCGCGGCCATTTGCTCCTCGGCCAGCGTGCCACAGGTGTACGCATCGACTACCCAGTCGATCTGGGCGTCGGTCAGCCGCCCGCCGTCCCGCTTAGTACGGATCACGTCCACCGCGTCGAACCTGCTCACCGATCGAGGTCTATCGCGTCGAAGGCGGCTGGCAGGAGCTCGCTCATTGGCCGCATGCCGGTCGGGGTGTCGACCAGCAGGGTCGGCCCACCGTGCTCCCACAGCAACTGCCGGCATCGCCCGCACGGCATCAGCGGCGCTCCGCGGCGGTCCACGCAGCAGACCGCGATCAGCCAGCCACCGCCGCCTGCGTGCAGCGCCGAGACCAGCCCGCACTCGGCGCACAGGCCCAGGCCGTACGAGGCGTTCTCGACGTTGCAGCCAGCTACGATCCGGCCGTCGTCGACGAGGCCGGCCGCGCCGACCGGGAAGTCTGAGTACGGCGCGTAGGCGTACTGCAGCATGTCCCGCGCGGCGGCCCGTAGCGCCGGCCAGTCGACCTGCCCAGCGGTCGCCCGGCCGGTCGGTACGGTCATGGCGCCTCTCCCTTGCGGTAGACCTGGCCGTCCGCCTTCGGCATCCGCAGCCGCTGCGCGGCCAGCCCGAGCACCAGCAGCGTCACCACGTACGGCACTGCACTCACCAGCTCGGGGGGCACTTGGTCGGTGGCCACGAACCAGACCACGAACAGTACGCCCAGCGCCGCGGCCACCGCCGCCAGGACGTACCGGCGAGCCAGCCGCTGCGCTACCGCCACCGCCAGCAGCGCGATCCCGAGCAGCAGCAACAGCGCGTGCACGGCGGCCGAGCTGCGGAGCTGCATCGCATCGGTGTAACCGAACAGGCCGGCGCCGGCAGCCAGCCCGCCCGGCCGCCAGTTCCCGAAGATCATCGAGGCTAGCCCAATAAAGCCGCGGCCACCGGTCTGGCCGTCCCGGAACTGCCCGGAGCTGATCGCCAGGAACGCCCCGCCGAGCCCGGCCAGCGCCCCGGAAGCCAGCACCCCTGCATACTTGTACCGGTAGACCCGTACGCCCAGCGACTCCGCCGCGTACGGCGCCTCGCCGACCGACCGCAGCCGCAGCCCGAACGGCGTGCGCCACAGCACGGCGAAGGTCAGCACGAACAGCACCGCGGCGAGGATCGATAGCTCCGATACCTGGGTGGTCAGGCCGCGTAGCACCGCCGCGAGGTCCGAGGCAAAAAACCAGCGCCGGTGCTCCACCGTACCCAGCCAAGACGACAGCCCGGGCACGGTGAGATGACCGACGTCGGTGACCGGCGGTGACTGCTTCTGCCCGCCGCCGGGCGCGTTGCTGAAGGCTACCTTGGCCAGGAACAGCGCCACGCCGGGCGCCACCAGGTTGATCGCCACCCCGGAGATGATGTGATCGACCCCGAAGGTCACCGTGGCGACCGCGTGCAGCAGGCCGCCCAGCGTGCCCATCGCCACCCCGGCCAGCACGCCGACCCACGGTCCGTACTGGTAACCGGCCCAGCCGGCGCCGAAGGTGCCGAGCACCAGCATGCCCTCCAGGCCGATGTTGACCACCCCGGCCCGTTCCGACCACAGCCCGCCCAGCCCGGCCAGCGCGATCGGGACCGCCGCCGTGAGCGCGGCGCCGACCGTACCGGCGGAGGTGAGATCGTCGGCTCCGGTGGCCACCCGGACCGCGGCAAACACCATCATCACCAGCACCGGCAGCCCCAGGTAGCCCAGTGGCGTGACCCGGCCTCGCCGCGCTGGTGCCGCCACATCCTCGGGCGCGACCGCCAGCCCGGTGCCGGTCATGCCGCCGCTCCGGCCGGGGTGGTCGTACCCAGCGCTCGGCCGACGTCCCGCTGCTCCAGTCGCAGCCGGTACCGGCGGACCAGCTCGTAGGCGACCACGACGGACAGCACGATCACTCCCTGCATGATCGTGACGATCTCCTTGGGTACGCCGGTGATGTCCAGCACGTTGCCGGACTGGTCCAGCGCCCCCCACAGCAGCGCGGCGAATGCCATCCCCAGCGGCGAGTTGCGGCCCAGCAGCGCGATCGCGATGCCGGTGAAACCCAGCCCGGTCGGGAAGTCCAGCGAGTACGAGTACGACGAGCCGAGCAACTGCGGCATGCCGACCAGCCCGGCCACCGCGCCGGACAGCAGCATTGCAGCCACCACCATCCGGCGTACGCTAATCCCGCTGGCCACCGCAGCCGGCTCGGACAACCCGGTCGCCGTCAGCTCGAAGCCGAACCGGGTCCGGGACAGCAGCAGTGCGTACAGCACGCCCGCCGCGACCGCCAGCAGCACCAAGCCGAAGATCTTCGAGGAGGTGCCCGGGTAGCCGAAGCCAGGTACCTGGCCGCCAGCCGAGATCGGCCGGGTGCCGATGTTGTTGCTGCCGGCGACCGCGACCGCCAGCCGGCTCGGGTTGAGCAAGTACGCCACCACCGCGGTGGCTACCGCGTTCAGCATGATCGTGGAGATCACCTCGCTGACCCCGCGGGTGACCTTCAGCAGCGCGGCCAGACCGGCCCACATCGCGCCCACCAGCATTGCCACCACGATGGTGGCGGCGACCCGCAGCACTGGTGGCACGCCGGCCATGAACGTCGTTCCGGCGAACGCCGCAGCCAGCATCGCGGCCAGCCGGTACTGGCCGTCCACGCCGATGTTGAACAAGTTCATCCGGAAGCCGATGGCCACCGCCAGCGCGGAGAAGTAGTAGGTGGTTGCGCTGTTGATGCTGTTCACCACGGTCCGCGGCCGCCGGGCGGAGATGAGCATGGCCTGCCCGACCTCGCCTGGCGGGTGGCCGGTGGCGAGCAGGATCGCGGTCGAGACCAGCCCGGCGAAGATCAGCGCAGCCAACGGCGCGGCGAGGCCGAGCAGTACTGAGCGAGGGGGCAGTACCGAGCGGCGGGGCAGCCGGCGCATTAGCCGTTCTCCCCGCCGGCTTCGCTCTGTCTGCCCTCTCCGCTAGCCCCCGGCTGCCCGCCAGCCCCCGTCATCGCCGAGCCGAGCTGCTCGGGGGTGACCTGGCGCGGGTCGTAGCGGCCGACCAGCCGGCCGCGCAGGAGCACCGCGAGGGTGTCCGACATGCCGATCAGCTCCGCCAGATCAGCCGAGATCAGCAGCACCGCCAGCCCGGCCGCCCGGGCCGCCCGGAGCTGCTGCCAGATCGCCGCCTGCGCCCCGACGTCTACCCCGCGGGTGGGGTGCGCAGCGATCAGCAGGGTCGGGTGGCCGCTCATCTCCCGGCCGACCACCAGCTTCTGCTGGTTGCCACCGGACAGTGCGCCGGCGGCCACCTCGATGCTGGGGGTACGTACGTCGTACTCGCGGACGATCCGTTCGGTATCGGCTCGCGCGCCGCGCCGGTCCAGCAGGCCGTGCCGGAGGTTCGGTGGGGCGCCTTGGTGACCGAGGATCCGGTTCTGCCACAGGCTGGCGGGCAGCAGCAGGCCCTGCCGCTGCCGGTCCGCCGGGATGTAGGCCATCCCGGCCGCCCGGCGGGCCCGCGGGCTGGCCCGGGTCACCTCCCGGCCGGCCAGCGTGACCTGCCCGGCCGCCGCCGACCGGATGCCCATCAGTGCCTCCACCAGCTCCTCCTGGCCGTTGCCCGCCACCCCGGCGATGCCGAGCACCTCACCAGCGTGGATAGTGAACGACACGTCAGCCAGTACGGCCCGCCCGTCGGCCGAGCGCACGCTCAGCCCGGCCACCGCCAGCACCGCCCGGTCGGTGACGGTGGACTCGCGCAGCTCCGGCACCGGCAGCGCGCTGCCTACCATCAGCTCGGCAAGCTGGCCGGCGGTGACATCGCCGGGCCGGACGGTCCCGACGGTACGGCCGCGCCGGATCACGGTGATCTCGTCGGCGACCGCGAGCACCTCATCTAGCTTGTGCGAGATGAACAGGATGGTCAGGCCCTCGGCCGTCAGCCCGCGCAGGTTGCCGAACAGCTCCTCGACCTCCTGCGGCACCAGCACCGCGGTCGGCTCGTCCAGGATCAGGGTCTGGGCGCCCCGGTAGAGCACCTTGAGGATCTCCACCCGTTGCCGCTCGCCCACTCCGAGGTCGGTCACCAGCCGGTCCGGGTCGATGTCCAGCCCGTACCTGCCGGAGATCTCCCGGATCTTGGCCCGGGCAGCGCGGAAGTCCAGCCTGGGGCCGCGGCGCGGCTCGCTGCCGAGCACCACGTTCTCCAGCACGGTGAGGTTGTCGGCCAGCATGAAGTGCTGGTGCACCATGCCGATGCCGGCCGCGATGGCATCGGCCGGGGAGCTGAGCACCCGCTCGGTGCCGGCCACCCTGATGGTGCCCTCATCCGGCCGCAGCATGCCGTAGAGGATCTTCATCAAGGTCGACTTACCGGCCCCGTTCTCGCCGACGATGGCGTGCACGCTGCCCCGCTGGACGATGATGTCGACGTCGGCGTTGGCCACCACGCCCGGGAACCGCTTAGTGATCTTGTGCAGCTCAACCGCCGGCTCCCCCATCCCCATCCCCGCCCTCTCCCGCCGATCTTGACGAACTTGTCGCCATTCGGGCTTGAATTCCAGCAATTTCGTCAAGATCGGCGGAGGGTCGGTCGGCGGCGGGGGCGAGGGTCGGCGGACTGGGGGCGGGGATCGGCGGACCGGGGGCGGGTTCAGCGCCCGGACAGGGTCGCGGGTACGGTGATCTCGCCTGAGATGATCTTCTTCTTGTACTGGTCGAGTTCCGCCTTAACGTCGTTGATTTGGCCGCCGCTGGTGGCGTAGTCGATGCCGCCGGCCTTCAGGTCGTACACCCGCTGGCCAGCCACGAACGTGCCGTCCTTCACCGAGGTAATGAAGTCAAGGACGGCGACGTCGACCTTTTTGATCATCGAGGTCATGATGACACTCTTGACACTGGCCAGCGCGGGCTGGTTGTACTGGTCGGAGTCCACCCCAATGGCCAGCTTGCCGGCCGCCTTAGCGGCCTTGAACACGCCGGTGCCCGAGCCGCCGGCCGCAGCGAAGACAATATCGACGCCCGCGTCGTACATGCCTTGCGCGGCGGTCTGACCCTTGGCCAGGTCGTTGAACCCGGTGAAATCCGGCGGCTGGGTCAGGTACTTCACCTGCACTGTGTCACTCGGCCGCACCGCCATGACGCCGGCCTGGTAGCCGGCCTGGAACTTCTGGATCAGCGGGGTGTTCACGCCGCCAACGAAGCCGACCTTGCCGCTCTTGCTCTTCAGCGCCGCAGCCACCCCGACCAGGTAGGAGCCCTCGTTCTCGGCGAAGGTGAGGTTGGCGATGTTCGGCCCGGTGTCGGTGCCCTTGGTGAAGTCGTCGATGATCGCGAACCTGAGGTCCGGGTAGTCCTTGGCGACCTTGCCCAGCGGGCCGGCGTAGGCGAAGCCCACCGCGATGATCGGGTCGAAGCCGGCCTCGGCGAGTTGGCGCAGCCGGTCCTCCTTCTGCGCGTCACTCTCACCGGCGGTCGCTTCCAGCTCCTTAGCGGTCATGCCGTACTGCGACTTCGCCTGGTCCAAGCCCCGGGCGGCGGCATCGTTGAAAGATTCATCGCCCCGGCCGCCGACGTCATATGCCATGCCGACTTTCAGGCTGCCGGTGCTGTTACCGGTAGTGGTGCTGGTGCCACACCCGACCAACGACATGCTGGCCAGCACCAGTGCACATACTGCCCAGCCAACCGCTCGGCGCAAGGCAGGTCTCCTCCCGTGCTGGCTGGATCGCGGCGTACCACCACATCGTTGCACGTGAAACGACACCGCGGCCGGGCCTGGGACGGTTCGACGGCCGGGAAGACAGTAACCTCCGGTGGGTGCGCCGTAACATGCTGATCTTCCTCGCGGTGATCCTGATCAGCCCCTTCACCGGGTTGACCGGTGGACCGGCCAGTACGGCCGCCGCCCAGGAGACCGTGGGCGGACCGCTGCTGGCCAGCGCAGGCGTGGTGCTGCCCCCAGGGGCTCCCGCGCTGCCGGCCCATCTCACCGCCAGTGGCTGGCTGGTTGCCGATCTGGACTCCGGCGCGGTGCTGGCCGCCCGTAACCCGCACGGCCGGTACCTACCGGCCAGCACGCTGAAGACGTTGACCGCGCTCACCTTGCTGCCCCGGCTGACTGATCGTCGGAGGCTGGTCACCGCGAGCGTGGCCGACTCGGACGTGGACGGCACCCGGGTCGGGCTGGTGCCGCACGGCCGGTACCCGGTGCAGATGCTCTTCCAGTGCATGCTGATGATGTCCGGCAACGACTGCGCCGATGCGCTGGCCGAGGCCAACGGCGGGGTGCCGGTCACGCTCACCGAGATGAACGACGAGGCCCGCCGGCTGCACGCCGACGACACTCACGCGGCTACCCCGTCGGGGCTGGACGGTCCGGGGCAGGCCAGCTCGGCCTATGACCTCGCCTTGATCCTGCGGCAGGATCTGCGGACCCCGGACTTCCGGCGGTACAACACCACCCGGCGCGGGATGGTCCCGGCGCAGCGGCCGAAGTACCGCGCGTACGAGTTCGCCAACGACAACAAGCTGCTGTGGAACTACCCGGGCGTGCTGGCCGCCAAGAACGGCTACACCGACGCTGCCCGGCACACTTTCGTGGCCGCCGTGCAGACCCCCACCCGGCAACTGCTGATCACCATGATGCACGGCGAGCAGACGCCGATCCCGATCTGGCGGCAGGTGGCCGAGCTGGTCGCGTGGGGCGTCCGGCTGCCACGTACGTTCGCGCCAGTAGGGGAGTTGGTCCAGCCCGGCTCGCCGACCGGCACTCCAGGCAGCGCCGCGCCTGCGGCCGGTCGGGTCACCGCGGCCAGCGCCGGCGGCCATGGTGTCCCCTGGCTGCCGCTCGGGATCGGGGTCGGGGTAGTCGGCATCGCCACAGCCATCATCCTCGCCCGCCGCCGCGAACCCAGCAGCCGCTGACCGCAGTCACCCGCCGTCAACGACCTGGCGAGCGTGGGTTCGGGCAGTCCATCACCCGAATCGTCCCGGTGAGCGCACAAATCACCAACGACCCGCGCTGGGCACCGTACAAAAGCGACCAGCGCGGCCCGGAAGTCCTGCCACTGCCGGCGCGTCTCCGGTCGAGCAGGATGTAGCTCCAGTGGTAAGCGTGGTCGAAACCGAGGGGGTTCCCGCGCCGCGTCAGTCGAGGATCAGGCTGGGTAGTCAGCACCGACCTTGCGCGCCGGCTAACCCGAGCACCCGAACCAGGAAGCCGACCCTGGGACACTCCCCAGCGGCTTGCGGACGAGGCCGGCGCCTGTCTCAGACGGCGCCCGGCGAGGGTCCCCCACCGGGCGGAGGAGTCCACCCGACGACGCCGTTGCGCGCCTGACGCAGCAGCGCGAGGTAGCCGCACAGCACGGCCGGCGTCCCACACCCGGAGCACACTCCCTCAAGGGAGGTGTGGATGATCGAAATCTGTGCCAAGGCATAACGCAGCGCGTCAGGGTCGGCGGCGCACAGGCAGTGCTCGGCCGGCGCCTTACCTACCGCGCAGGTACTCCTCGCAGGGCGCGGGCGGTACTCGCCAGCGAAAAAGTCCTCGGCGCCCCGGCGCTCGTACTCCTCGATTCGGGCGCCTAGGCCAGGCTGGCGGAACGGACCGCGGATCACCGGCGGGCCGGCCGGGTCTGCGGTCGGGACTGGTTCAGTGCGTTCCTGGTTCACAAGGTGCGAACGTAGGGGCGCCCCATGGCTTGGCGGGTATGCGCCGACGCCCAGGTACACCGTGTACCCGCTGCCTGCTCTGAGCCGCTGCACCGTTACACCGTGCCGGTCACCTTGGCTGCCAGCGCGCGCACGTCATCGCGGATTGCAGCCGGCGGCTTGGCAACCAAGTCGTCAACGATCACCTGGGCCGCAGGGCTCCAGCGCACTGCGTCCACGCCGTCGTCGCAGGCGCGAAGCAAAAGGCGGGTCGCAGCGATCCGATCGCCAACGGCATGATGGCCGCGGGCCATCTCGACGAAGAACCGCCCCCGTCGCTCCCGGGATGGGATCGCCTCCGGCTCGATTGTCTCCGCCCGGCGCAAGGCATCCCGGGACTTCCACAGGTCCATGGTCAGCGACACTCCGTGTACGGCTACGTTCGCGCTGCCGAACACAGTCCATGGATGCGCGTACCCCGCCGGCAGCGCCCGCGCCGCCGCATCCGCCCGGTCCCAGAGCGCCCAGGCGTCCCCCTCGCGACCGACCCGAGCAGCGGTCAACGCACCATGAAGCTGCAGCGCCCCCCACATCGCCCGCCACTCGACCGGCGCATCCGGCAGGTAAGGCTCCAAGACACCGGCCGCCTCAGAAGTCAACGCCAACGCCTCCTCCATCCGGCCACCGACGCGCAGCATCATGCCGACGGTCCACGCCGCGCCCGCCAACGCCAGCGGCTCATCCGCGGTCTGGGCGGCGGCCATGCCCCGATCCACCACCAGCCACAACAGCTCCGGCTCAGCCGCGTTGACCAGCACATGCTGCGCGAGGTGATAGGCGTCAGCTAGTACGGCGTACGCAGCCCTGCGGTCCGGGCCGGCTAGGAGTACAGCCGCGTCCTGACAGTCGGTGAGCAGTGGAGGCAGCACCGCGCCCACCTCGGACCGCCGGTCCAGGGAGGTATGCCAGGTCCGCCATGCCGCCGCGACCCGACCGCGCAGCACAGCCACCGGGTGCGGTGCCCGATCCGGGCGGCTCACGGTGTACCGCTGGACTACGGCGCGGATCCCTGAAACGCTGGGATGCCGCTCGCGGACCAAACCGGCAACCTCCAGCGACTGGCTCTCCCCGACCAACGTCGCAAGGTCGTCAAGGCGGAGCACCTCGGCCAGCCGCAGTAGCATCGGCAGCCTCGGTGGCAACAGCCGACCGGTCTCGACCGCCTTCACCCACTCCGCTGATCGCCCTACCAGCCCCCCCAACACTGGCCGGGACATACCGACCTGCTCGCGGCATCGGCGTAGCCGCTGCCCGAACGTCAGATCGCCGCCAGCCATCGGGCCAACGTCCTTCCGGTCGCCTCGGAGTGGTCGGGTGGGCGCGCCCCCCGGTCACGCTACCGTCACCGGCTTGAGCCCCGTCGTGTGGTGCGCGCCCCTGCGGCTGACAGGTGTTCATCGTCAGCCACGCTGGTCCGCCGGCCGAGCGCCCGGCCGGCGACCGCGCCAAGCACCGCGCCGGCCGCGACCAAGGCTCCGGCCACCGTGGCCGGGCGCGGCCCGCGGCCATTGGACCGGGAGCCGTTCGCCGTGAAGGACGCGGTCGACGGCGCGGCAGCCTCGGACTCGGCGGTGAGGTCCAGCAGGGTCGCGAAGCCGGCTGCGGCGAATACTTGGTCGGTAGCCGTCCATGCGGTGGCGTACATCAGGAACCGGGACACCAGGTTGATCCAGACCAGCAGACCGATCACGTTCCCGAAGACCGCGCCGGTTGGGCTATGCGACACCTGCCGCACGTAGTACGCCCCGATAATCTTAAGGACCTCAAACCCGACCGCTGCCAGCAGCGCGCCTTTCAATACGCTGCGGTACGGCACCGCGACCCGGGGCAGCCGGGCCAGCAACCAACCGAAGACCAAGATGTCGCCGACCACCGTGATCAGCACACCCAGCACGGTGGTCAGTACCGACATGCCCGGTACGCCGGCCAACCCGAGCAATCGGACCAGGAAGCCGACCGCCGCGGTCACCCCGGCGGTGAGCGCTACCGAGGCCACCGCGGCCAAGCCCAGGCCGACCAGCGCGGTCAGGTCGCCGAGCTTGCCGAGCACGAAGTTCGGTTGCGGCCCGCGGTCGGTGCCCCAGACGAGCTGGGTCGCCTTGCGCAGGTTGGCGATCCAGCCCATGCCGGCGTACGTCAGCCCGACCAGCCCGATCACACCGACCGTGCCGCGCTGGCTCACCGCGCTGTTCACCGCACTGATCAGGGTGTTGCCCAGCTCGCCAGGCACCGCCTTGCCGATCTTGCCTGTCAGCTCCATCAGCAGGTCTGGCCGGGCGCTCAGCACGTACCCAGCCACCGACACGGCCAACAGCAGCAGCGGCAGCAGCGACAGGAAGCTGAAGTAGGTCACCCCAGCGGCCAGGAAGTCCGCGTTCGCCCGCTTGTACCGGCTGCCGGACCTCAGCAGGTGGTCGACCCACTCCCGCCGCCGGCGGGCCTGCCGGACCGCTGCGGTGGCCCGCTCCTTCATTCTCGCCAGCCGGTCCAGCACCTACTCAGCGCTCCCCCTGCAGCAGGAACTCACGTCGCGGCTGCCATACCCCGTCCTCATCCTGCTCGAACATGGTGAACAAGCTGACCGTGAACCTGGCCTTGAAACTACTCAAGCCTTCGTAGGCCAAGTCCAACTGCTCCTCCGGCAGGTCGTGTGCGACGGTCACGTGCGGGTGGTAGGGGTAGGCGCTGAACCGGGCCAGCGGGCCGGACCGCACGCAGCGTTCGAGTCGCTCGCACTGCACGATACCGGCCGCCACCGCCACAAAGACCACCTCGGAGACCGGCCGGAAGGTCCCGGTGCCGCGCAGGTGCATCTCGAACGGCCCGAGCCGCTCGGCCGTACGAGCCAGGTGCTCGACAATCTCCGGCAGCTTGACGGTGGCGATTTCGGTCGGCGGCAGCAACGTGACATGTGGCGGTACCTGCTTGGCCTGCGGGTCGCCGGCCCGGTCCCGCCAGTCCCGTAGTGTTCCGGCGAACGGCTCCGGAATGCCGATCGCGACGCCGATGGTGGTACGGTCGCCCCCGACCACGGTCAACCCTTGGCTGCGGGCAGGAAACCGACTCGGTCGTACACCGTACAAAGCGTCTCGGCGGCCACCGCCTGAGCCCGGTCCGTGCCAAACTCCAGCAGCCGGTCCAGCTCGCCGGGATCGGTCAGCAGCTCTGCGGTACGGCGCTGCACCGGCTCGGCGAAGTCGACCACCACCTCGGCTAGGTCCTTCTTGAATTCGCCGTACCCGGCGCCGTGATAACCGGCCTCCAGGTCCGGAATAGACCGGCCGGACAATGCCGAGTAGATGGTGAGCAGGTTACTCACCCCGGGTTTGTGTTCGGGGTCGTAGCGGATCTCCCGATCGGTGTCGGTGACCGCGCCTTTGATCTTCTTGCGGAGTACGGCCGGTGGGTCCAGCAGCTCCAGAATGCCGGCCGGGGTGGAGCTGGACTTGCTCATCTTCGCGGTCGGGTCGGCCAGGTCGCTGATCTTCGCGGTGCCCTGGGGAATGTACGACTCGGGCAGCACGAAGGTACGGCCGTAGCGGGAGTTGAACCGCTGGCAGAGATCGCGGCTCAGCTCCAGGTGCTGGCGCTGATCCTCGCCGACCGGCACGTACTGCGGCTGGTAAAGCAGGATGTCGGCAGCCTGCAGGATCGGGTAGATGAACAGCCCGACACTGGAGCGCTCCGCGCCACCCCGGACCGACTTATCCTTGAACTGGGTCATCCGGCTGGCCTCGCCGAAGCCGGTCAGGCAGCCGAGCACCCAGGCAAGCTGGGCATGCTGCGGCACCTGACTCTGCACGAACAGCGTGCATCGAGTGGGAGCCAAGCCCAGTGCGACCAGTTGGGCCACGGCTGTCCGGGTCCGCCGTCGCAGTACCACGGGGTCGTGCTCAACGGTGATCGCATGCAGGTCAACAACGCAGTAGTACGCGTCATGTGTCTCAGCCAGCGCTACCCACTGGCGTACCGCACCCAGATAGTTCCCGAAGTGGAAGGAATCCGCGGTGGGCTGGATGCCGGACAGCACGCGGGGCCGGGTGTCGGGAGGCATGAGCCGCATTCTGTCAGGAATCGAACGTCGGCGCGGGGGCAGTCGCGATCCTATCCGCGCGGCAGGGGCGACCGAGCCCGGTCAGCGGGCGGGGTCGGCCGGTTGCAGCCGGCCAGCCGCGTCGGGCTGTTCCGTACCGGGGTCACCAGCCTGCTCGGCCACGGTGGTACCAGCCTGCCCGCTCGTGGCGGTACCGCCCGGCTCGGCAGCGGTATCGGCCTGCTCGGCCGGCAACGTGCTCACCCGCAGCCGGGCGACCCGACGACCATCGAGTTCGGCCACGGCCACTCGCAGACCGTCTATTTCCACCGCGTCGTCGACCATCGGCAGCCGGCCCAGCGCCCGCATCAGCCAGCCGGCCACGGTCTCGTACGGGCCATCGGGCAGCCGGACCCCGGTCTGCCCAGCGAAGTCGTCGAGGTTGGCCAGCCCGTCCACGTCGTACTCGCCAGAGCCAAGTGCTCTGGCGCGCTCGGCTGGGGCGTCGTACTCGTCGCGGATGTCGCCAACCACCTCCTCGATCAGGTCCTCCAGGGTCACGATCCCGTCGGTACCGCCATACTCATCGACCACAATCGCCAGGTGGTAGCCCTCTCGGCGCATCTCTGACAGCGCGGCCAGCACCCGTTTGGATCCGGGCAGCTCGGCCACCTGCCGGGCTACGTCGCCGACGGTGGCGGTCTGGCCGGCCGGGTGGTGCGGATGCATCAGGTCACGAATATGGACAAAGCCGACCACGTCATCAGAGTTTCCGCGGACCACCGGGTAGCGGGAGTGCCGGGCCTCAATGGTCTGCTTCAGCGCCTGGCTGACGGTAATGCTGGCGTCCAGGAAGTCCACCTCGGTACGCGGCACCATCACCTCGCTGATCGACCGGTCGGCGGCGGCGAAGACATGGTCGATGATCCGCCGCTCGTCCCGGGACAGTGCCTCATGCGCGGCGACCAGGCCGCGCAGCTCATCCTCGCTGATCGCCTCGCGGTTGGCGGTCGGGTCGCCGCCGAGCAACCGGACCAGTACGTCGGTGGTCCTCGACAGCAGCCAAATTACCGGTCGTACCACGGTGGCCATCCGGTCCAGGCTGGCTCCGACCAGCTTGGCCGTGCCCTCCGCGCGCTGCAACGCCAACCGCTTGGGGGCCAGCTCACCGACCACCAACGTGACGAAAGAGATGATCAAGGTCACGCCAACGACGCCGAGGAACCCAGCCAGGCCCTCCGGTACGTCGTACCTGACCAGCAGCTTCTTGGCCTGCTCCGACAGGGTGATCGCGCCAAACGCGCTGGATAGCAGCGCGGTGAGCGTCACGCCGATCTGAACGGTGGCGAGGAACCGGTTCGGGTCAGAGACCAGCCGGGCCACCGCGACACCACGGCGGCCCTGCGCGGCGAGATGCTGGACCTGCCCCTCGCGCAGCGAGACCAAGGCGATCTCGGATGCGACGAAGATCCCTTCGATCACAATCAGGGCTAATACGATGCCGACGTTGACCACGACGCCGTTCACGTCGTACGCCTTGCCGGGGGCGGAGGGTCATCCACGCCCGCCAGTCTAGGTCCCCCCTCCCCGCCGATCTTGACGAAAACGTCGTTATTCCGGACTTCGATACGACAACTTCGTCAAGATCGGCGGGGAGGGGGGGAGGTTTTCTTCTGCAGGTTCTCGGCCAGGGTTGCCAGGAAGTCCTCGGTGGACAGCCAGCCGACGTCGCCGACCAGCAGCGCTAGGTCCTTGGTCATCTGGCCGCCCTCGACCGTGTCCACACATACTTGCTCCAACGTGGCCGCGAAGTCGGTCACCTGGGGGGTCTCGTCGAGCTTGCCGCGGTGCGCCAACCCTCGGGTCCAGGCGAAGATCGACGCGATCGGGTTGGTCGAAGTCTGCTCGCCACGCTGGTGGGCCCGGTAGTGCCGGGTCACGGTGCCGTGCGCCGCCTCGGCCTCGACGATCCGGCCGTCCGGGGTCATCAGCACTGAGGTCATCATCCCGAGCGAGCCGAACCCCTGCGCCACGGTGTCGGACTGCACGTCGCCGTCGTAGTTCTTCGCCGCCCAGACGAAGCCGCCTTCCCACTTCAGCGCGGCGGCCACCATGTCGTCGATCAGCCGGTGCTCGTAGGTCAGCTCAGCGGCCTCGAAGTCGGCCTTGAACTCCTCGGCGAAAACTTCCGCGAAAAGGTCCTTGAACCGGCCGTCGTACGCCTTGAGGATCGTGTTCTTCGTCGACAAGTACACCGGGAGACCGCGGTCCAGACCGTACCGCAGTGCGGCCCGGGCAAAGTCCCGGATCGAGTCGTCGAAGTTGTACATCCCCATCGCCACGCCCGCGCCGGGGAAGTCCGCCACCTTGAACTCCACCGGCGCTCCGCCGTCGGCCGGCGTGTAACAGATGGTCACCGTGCCCGGGCCGGGCACCACGAAGTCGGTGGCCTGGTACTGGTCGCCGTGCGCGTGCCGGCCGATCACGATCGGCTTGGTCCAGCCGGGCACCAACCGCGGGATGTTCGCGCAAATGATTGGCTCGCGGAAGAGCACCCCGCCGAGGATGTTGCGGACGGTGCCGTTCGGCGAGCGCCACATCTGCTTCAGCCCGAACTCCTCGACCCGGGCCTCGTCCGGGGTGATGGTGGCGCACTTCACGCCGACCCCGTGCTTCTTGATCGCGTACCCAGCATCCACGGTAACCTGGTCGTCGGTCGCGTCGCGGTTGCTGATCGACAGGTCGTAGTACAGCAGCTCGATATCCAGGTACGGAAGGATGAGCTGGTCCTTGATGAACTTCCAGATGATCCGGGTCATCTCATCGCCGTCGAGTTCGACAACGGGTCCGGCAACCTTGATCTTCGCCATCCGCGACGTCTCCTTCCGCTGCCCCGGGTCTCCGGGCTTCCGAGGCTAGTCAGAGGCTACGTGGATCCGCGCCGACCACTGCCTGCCGCCGCCTGAGACAGGTGTCACTCCATGCCGGGCATGGCCACCGGCAGCCCGACCCGCCGCGCCGCGTCCGCCATCTGCTTGTCGTAGGTGATCATGGTGGTCAGCTCCGGCCCGAGCAGCTCGGCGCTCGCCACGTGGATCGCATCCAGGCTGCGCAGGCTCCCCGGCACCCGGGCCGCAGCGTCCCGCACCACGTCGGTAACCGGGATCTCGGTGCACTCACGGAGCAACAGGGTCATCAACCCCGGGTAGTCACCGAGGCGGTCACAGACCCGTACCGTCTCCACGAACCCGATAGTGCTGGTGCAAATCCTGGCATCGGTACTGGCTGCGAGGTAGGCCTCGAGGGCGGTGACAGGCATACGTCGTGCGACGGAGGTGACCAGCGCCGATGCATCAAGGTAGATCACCGCTCTTCCTCTTTGGGTCCGAGCATCTCCACGAGGTCTGGCTCCTCTCGGGTCTCTGCCAGGATCGTCAGCGGGTCCACGTTATCCGGAACCTCGATATGCGGAAGGTTCCGCCAGTTGCCGGGGGCAGGCCGGATCAGGCCCTGGGCGACCAGCTCGTCGTACCGGCTGCGGTGCCACTCCGGTGTGCTCACCACGGCGATCACCTTGCCGTGCCGGGTCACCTCGATCCGCTCGCCGTGTTCCACCCGGGCAAAGATCGCGCTCGGGTTGTAGGAGAACTCCCGTACCGTCACCTCGGTCACCGCGACCTACCTCTCGCCAACCTTGGTACCTACGCGATAGTACAACATCGTACGTACCTCGCGGTACCACGGCGCTGGACCACCATGGACCACGGCACGACGCCGACCGTGACGGCCGAGATCTTTCTCCCAGGCCTGCTCATCAATCGCCACGGCCTCACCCGGACGCGCGTTGCGCCAACCCGCGGACTCAGCGGTGCTGTACGTCGGCTTGCTTGGTGCGGACGGCTTCGGCGGCCTGCCGCAGGGCGGCCAGCTCGGCGTCGGTCAGGTCGGACTGGACTACCCGCCGCACCCCGTCGGCGCCGACCTCCGCCTCCACCCCGAGGTACACCCCGACGATGCCGTACTCGCCGTCCACCCAGGCGCACACCGGCAGCACCGCACCAGCATCGACGGCCACCGCGCGGGCCATCCGGGCCGCCGCCGCGGACGGGGCGTAGTACGCCGAACCGGTCTTGAGCAGCGCGACCACCTCGGCGCCGCCGTTGCGGGTCCGGGCCACCAGCTCGTCGATCTTGGCGGCCGGCAGCAGGTCAGCCAGCGGCTTGTCGTCCACCGTGCAGCGCGAGGGCACCGGCACCATCGTGTCGCCGTGCGAGCCGAGGGTCAGCGTCTGCACCGCGGCCACCGGCACCGTCAGCTCCTCGGCCACGAAGTAGCTGAACCGGGCAGTGTCCAGCATGCCGGCCTGGCCGAGCACCCGGTGCTTCGGGAAACCGGTGGCGAGCTGGGTCAGGGCGGTCATCTCATCCAGCGGGTTGGACACCACGATCACCACCGCGTCCGGGGCATGTCGGGCCACGTTCTCCGCGACCTGCCGGACGATCCTGGCATTCACGTCGATCAGGTCCATCCGGCTCATCCCGGGCTTGCGCGGCAGGCCAGCAGTGATGATGACGATGTCCGAGCCCGCGATCGCTTGGTAGCCTTCGCCGGCCAGCCCAGTCGTCTGGCCCACCACCTTGGTTTCGAAACCCTCGATCGGGCGGGACTGGTTCAGATCCAAGGCCACGCCTTCGGGCTTGCCCTCAATAATGTCGGTGAGTACGACGGTGTCGAAAATGTCGTACTCCGCGAGGCGCTGCGCAGTCGTCGAGCCGTAGAAGCCGGCACCCACGACGGTCACCTTGCCGGTGCGATCAGCCATGTATTCAGAGCCCCCTGGAATGCTTGGAATGCCGGAATGCTTGGCTGCTGCACGAGCGGCCGATCAACCCCGTTCGGTACGCCGTACGCTGCCGGTCCGCCGCAACGCGATCAGGCGAACCCTTCGCAGGCTATCCGAGCCGGCCCGTGGATCCGCCGTGGGGTAGTTCACGGATGGGCCGGCGGCAGGGCCAGTCCGACAAACCACAGCGCCACGCCCACTCCGGCGTAGCACAGCACGTCGACCAGCCGGCCACGCACCGCGAGCAGGCCGGCCTGCCGGGCCGGCAGCATCAGCCGGAACAGCCCCGCCAGCACCATCCCGCCGGCCATCACCAGCACCCCGCGCAACCAGTGCTCCGGAACCACCGCGGCGTACCCCAACCCGCCCAACGCACAGGCCAGCACGACCAGCATCGGTGCGTTGTGCAGGTCGCGGGCACCCAGCCACCTACGCACCGCCGAAGAAGCCGGACCGGGCGGTAACGCCGGACCGGGCGGGTCGATCGGCGACCCGTACCCGGCCGGCTGCGGACCCGCCGGTCTCCCCGGGTCGAGCCCCAGGCTGGGCCACCGGCTCGGCCATCGGCTGGGTCCTTGGTCGGGTCCTCGGTTGGGTGGCGGGTCAGGGTACGGCACGGCTTACCCGGTCCCCTCGGCCAGCTCCACCACGTTGGCCAGCAGCATGGCCCGGGTCATCGGGCCGACCCCGCCCGGGTTCGGCGCGAGGTAGCCGGCCACCTCGGCGACCTCCGCCGCCACGTCACCGGCGATCTTGCCATCCACCCGGCTGACCCCGACGTCCAGCACGGCCGCACCTGGCTTGATCCTGTCGGCGGTCACCAGCCCGGGCGAGCCAGCCGCCGCGACCACGATGTCGGCCTGCCGGAGATGGCCGGCCAAGTCCCGGGTACGGGTGTGGCACTGGGTCACCGTGGCGTTCTCCGTCCGGCGAGTCAGCAACAACGCCAGCGGCCGACCAACGGTAATGCCGCGCCCGACCACTACCACGTGCGCACCAGCCACTGGCACGTCGTAGCGGCGCAGCAGCTCCACGATGCCGTGTGGCGTGCACGGCAGCGGAGCGGACCGGCCGAGCACCAGCTTGCCAAGGTTCAGCGGATGCAGTCCGTCCACATCCTTGGCCGGGTCGACCCGCGCCAGCACTGTGTACTCGTCCAAGCCTGCCGGCAGCGGCAACTGCACCAGGTATGCCGTGCACTCCGGGTTGGCGTTCAGCTCGTCCACTACTGCCTCGACCTCGGCCTGCGGCGCGGTCGCCGGCAGCTCGCGCCGGATGCTGGCTAGGCCGACCTCGGCGCAGTCGGAGTGCTTGGCGTTGACGTACCAACGACTGGCCGGGTCCTCGCCCACCAAGACGGTGCCCAGCCCGGGCACGACGCCACGCTCGCGCAGCGCCGCGATCCGCACCTTCAGCTCGGACTTGATCGTCGCCAGGGTTGCCCTGCCGTCCAGGATGGTCGCCGTCACGACAGTCAGTCTTGCATGCCCTGGGCCATCGGTGCCGACGCTCCCCTCGGCCCGCCCCTTAGTGCGAGAAGTGCCGAGTGCCGGTGAGGTACATCGTGATCCCAGCCTCCTTCGCTACGGCGATGACCTCCTCATCGTGGACCGAGCCGCCGGGCTGCACGACCGCCCGTACGCCGGCCTCAACCAACACCAACAGCCCGTCGGGGAAGGGGAAGAACGCGTCCGAGGCGGCCACTGCACTGCTGGCCCGCAACCCGGCCCGGGTCACCGCCAGCCGGGCCGCGTCTACCCGGTTCACCTGGCCCATGCCGACCCCAACGGTGGCCTGGTCGGCGGCCAGCAGGATCGCGTTGGACTTCACCGCGCGCACTGCCCGCCAACCGAAGACCAGGTCGGCCAGGGTCGCCGGGTCGGCGGCCGTACCGGCGACCAGCCGCCAGCCCGCCGGATCGTCACCGGGCTCGTTGACCCGGTCGGCGGTTTGCGCCAGCACCCCACCGCTGATCGGGCGCAGCTCCACCGCGGCTGGCCGCCAGGTCGGCGCCAGCAGCAGCCGGATGTTCTTGCGCTGCCGCAGCACCTCCAGCGCGCCCTCGTCGTAGGACGGCGCGATGAGCACCTCGGTGAAGATATCGGCGACCTGCCGGGCGAACTCGACCGAGACCGGCCGGTTAGCGGCGATCACGCCGCCAAACGCGGAGGTCGGGTCGCAGGTGTACGCCTTACGGTGCGCTTCGGCGACATTGGCGCCCACCGCGATCCCGCACGGGTTGGCATGCTTGATGATCGCCACGCAGGGGGCGGCGAAGTCGTGCGCGGCCCGCCAGGCGGCGTCGGCGTCGGCGTAGTTGTTGTACGACATCTCCTTGCCGTGCAACTGCTCGGCCTGAGCCAGCCCGGGTGCCGCCTCGGCATCGAGGTACAGCGCCGCAGCTTGGTGCGGGTTCTCCCCGTACCGCAGCACTGCCGCACGCTGCGCCACCACCCCCCCGAAGGCTGGCCAGCAGGATGCGCCCGGGGCGGTCGGCTCCAGCGGCATCAGCGTGGCAGCAAACCAGCGAGCCACCGCCACGTCGTACGCCGCGGTGTGCGCGAACGCCACGCCCGCCAGCCGGCACCGGTCGGCCAGCTCGAAACCACCGGCCCGGACCGCGGCCAGCAGCTCGGGGTAGCCGGCCGGATCGACCACCACCGCCACTGAGGGGTAGTTCTTCGCCGCCGCCCGGACCATGGCCGGCCCGCCGATGTCGATTTGCTCGATCGCCTCGTCGCCGACCGCGCCGGCCGCCACCGCCTGCCGGAACGGGTACAGGTTGCAAACCACCAGGTCGAACGGCTCGATACCCAACCGGTCCAGCTCGGCCAAGTGCTCGGGGTTGCGGGTGTCGGCGAGCAGCCCGGCATGCACCCGCGGATGCAGCGTCTTGACCCGACCGTCCAGGCACTCACCGAACCCGGTCAGCTCCTCCACCGTATCCACGGCCACGCCGGCCGCCCGCAGCTCGGCCGCGGTCGAGCCGGTGGAGACCACCTGCACACCTGCCTCGGCTAGCCCGCGGCCGAGCTCGACCAGCCCGGTCTTGTCAGACACGCTGACCAGCGCGCGCCGAATCGGTCTCCTCATGGGATCAGTACCTTCCTGCCTTCGGTGTGGTAGCCCTGTCGGACCATCCGGCCCACCGTATCCACCAGCAGCGTCCGTTCGACGCCCTTGATCCGCTCGTGCAGGGTGGTCTCATCATCGGTGTCCTGCACCGGGACCGCAGCCTGCGCGATGACCGGTCCAGTGTCCACCCCCGCGTCCACCATGAAGATCGTTACTCCGGTGATCTTGACGCCGTAGCAGAGCGCGTCGCGCGGTCCGTGCATGCCCGGAAACGACGGCAGCAGGGCGGGGTGGGAGTTGATGAAGCGACCGGCGAAGGACGCCAGGAACTGCGGCCCGACCAGCTTCATGAAGCCAGCGGAGATCACCAGGTCGGGACGGTGGCTGGCGACCGTCGCGGTTAGCGCCCGGTCCCAGCCGTCGCGGTCGGCGAACTCCCTCAGCCGGTGTACGAAGATCGGTACGTCGGCCCGCGTGGCCCGGGCCAGCCCCTCGATGCCGTCCCGATCGGCACCAACCGCCACCACCTGTGCGCCGTACGCCGGGTCGGCGCAGGCATCTAGCAACGCCTGCAGGTTGGTCCCGGTGCCGGAGACCAAGACGACGAGCCGTGCTATCACACCCCGACCCTAACGGGGTACGCCGCGGCGGCCGCTGGCCAGGGATACGACGGCCGCGGTGGCCGCCGCGGGCAGGCCTAGGCCGACCCCGGCAGCCAGCCCGACCTGCCAGGGCGAGGGTCCGAGCGCGGCCAGCCGGCCCGCGCCGAGCGGTCCGCCGGCCAGCCAGGCCAGCCCGGCCAGCGCCAACCCAGCCAGCACACCGGCGAGCGCGGCCGACCACGCCGCCGACCGCCACCCGCCGGGATGCCGGCGGCCCACCAGCAGGCCGACGAGCACCCCGGTGAGCACCGGTACAGCCAGCACCAGCGGCCCGGCGGTCGGCGGCGGCGGGCCATCCGGCAGCGCGGCCAGCAGCGGGAACGCGGGCACCGGGCCGAGAGCAACGCTGAACGGGCTGACCACCGTGCCGGTGCCGATGCCGAAGCCCGGACCAAGGACGTACCCGGTCCCCCACACCGCTGCGTTCGGCGCGTACAGGACGCCGAGCAGGGTCAACGCAACCCCGTCCAGCAGCCCGGGGGCGAGCGCGTGGGAGAGTTCATCGGCCCGTGCGCGGTGGGCGAGTAGGGCGACCGCGGTCAGCACCGCGCCGGCCGCCAGCAAGGTGGCCACCCCGACCAGCGCGGCCCGGCCGGTCAGCCGGGTGGCGGCCGGCAGCCGGTGCCGCAGCCGGCTGCCCAGCGGCGAGCCAGCCAGCAGGCCCGCGCCACCAGCGAAGACGGCAAGGACTGCCGCCCCGAGCAGGGTAGTCAGCGGGTCCACCCGTAGCGTGCTAGTGTCCGCGAGCCCGGTCCCCAACACCACCAGGACCGCGTACGGGCCGGCCAGCGCCACCAGCGCCTTGACCGCGGTACTCGGGTCCTCGACCCCGAGCGATCGGGCCAGCGACGCGCCGGCCCGGTACAGCAGTACGGCCAGCAGCGCGGTCAAGCCAAGCGGAACCAGCCCGAGGTCACCGAGCGGCAAGTGCAGCCGGCCGTGCTGGGCCAGCAGCCAGGCCTGGATACCGACCCGTACCGCCGCTGCGGCCGATGCGCCGGTGGATGACGCCGCCCAGCCGAGCAGCACCGCGGAAGTGATCACCGCGAACCCGGCCAGTGCCGCCGTGGCTGCTGCCCGGAAGGACAACCACACGGTGGACGGACGGCGGGCACCGCGGGCACCAGAGCCATCCCGGCCGGCACCACCGCGCTGGGCCAGTGTCTCGGTCACGACGACCAACTGTCCCACCGGACCCCGGCAAAACCAGCCAGGCGCGCCGAAGCAGCGTCGGCTGGCTCGGGTCGGCTAGCCTCCTCGGCTTGCTCACGTGGGCTGGTCTGTTGGGAACTCGCGGTTATGGCTGTTGCCCCCAGATATCCTGCTGCGGTGGCTGCTCACCCCCGGGTGGCTGCTGCTGCGGCGCGGCTGGCTGACCGCCAGTCTGGGGTCCGCCGGTCGGGGGTGACCCCGGGGTACTCCCGCTCGGCCAGCCACCGCTGTGCTGCTGCGGTTGCTCGGCCTGCCCCCACTGCGATGGCGGCCCGGCTGGCTGCTGGCCCCAACCCGGCTGGGCCTGCTGCTGACCCCAGTACTGCGGTGGCGCGGCCGGCTGCTGGCCCCAACCCGGCTGAGCCGGCTGCTGGCCCCAGTACTGCGGCGACGCGGTCGGCTGCTGGCCCCAACCCGGCTGGGCCTGCTGCTGACCCCAGCCCGGTTGGCCCCACTGCTGGCCGTACCCAGAGGTCTGCTGGTTGGGCTGCTTCTTGGTCAGTCCCGCCTTAAAGACGGCGATGCCGTCCGTGCTGAGCAACGCCAGGATCACGCCAGCGTTGAGTGCGAGCACCAAGACCAGACCGACCCACTGCGCCCAGCCGCGAGAGACGAAGCCAGTGTCACTGATCTGGCTATCGAACTTCTTCGACAGGAAAGTGATGAAGAAGAAGATGTCGGCCAGCACCAAGACACCGGCCGCGATGAACTCCGCCGGGATGGCGGCCCGCAACACTGCCTTCACGACGAAGATCAGCACGATGACAGCCGTCAGAATCAGGGCAAACGTGGTGATGCCGCGATGCCAAGCGGAGTAGTACAGGTCCTGGCAGGAGATGTCGAACTGGCCATCGAACACCTGGCAGAACTTGCTGCTCGGGCCCCACCACTTGAAGAAGCTCACAACGAACAGCAGCACGCCGCTGATGATGGCGATGAGTCCGCCCGGCATGATCGACTGTGGGTCGAAGCCAATCCTCCTGCTGGCTGCCGGCTGGCCGTAACCGGACTGGCCGTACCCCTGCTGACCATAGGTTTGCGGACCATAGCCCGGCTGAGCCCAGCCGCCCTGCTGCGGCGGGTAGCCACTCTGTTGTGGGTAGCCACCCTGCTGCGAGTAATTTCCCTGCTGCGGGTAGCCACCCTGCTGCGAGGGGTCCCCCCCCTGCGGGTCATAGCCGCCGGGCGGGGGGTAACCACCCATTTGATCCGACATGAGACCTTCCCCCATCACGTCATTGGTACGGGCAACAGAACCCGCCCACTGCGGCACGCGCACCACAGGCTTCCACACTGCGCCTGGCTGAGCTGGATTTCTCTGGGCTGGACTCCTCCGGGCTGGATTTCTGCCGCGCCACACCGCGACGGTGGGCCGCGGCACGACCCGGACGTTACCGGACGACACCGACCGCCGGCCCGCAGGATCACCCCAATGGAGACGGGGACGCGGTGACCCCGGGGCGTCGCCGAGCCACCCGGAGCCTGGTCAGCTCGCGGTCATGATCTCCCGCATCAGCCCGGCGGTCTCGCTCGGCGTTTGGCCGACCCGTACGCCCACCGCTTCCAGCGCATCCTTCTTGGCTGCCGCGGTACCGGCGGAGCCGGACACGATCGCGCCAGCGTGACCCATTGTCTTGCCTTCCGGCGCGGTGAACCCGGCCACGTAGCCGACCACCGGCTTGGTGACGTACGCCTTGATGAACTCGGCGGCCCGCTCCTCGGCGTCGCCGCCGATCTCGCCAATCATCACGATCGCATCAGTGTCCGGATCGTCCTGGAACGCAGCCAGCGCATCGATGTGGGTGGTGCCAACGACCGGGTCACCACCAATGCCCACACAGGTGGAGAAGCCGATCTCGCGCAGCTCGTACATCATTTGGTATGTCAGCGTGCCGGACTTACTGACCAGCCCGACCCGGCCCGGCTTGGTGATGTCGGCGGGGATGATGCCGGCGTTGGACCGGCCGGGACTGATCAGGCCGGGACAGTTCGGTCCGATGAGCTGGGTGCCGCTGCCCTCCGCCTGCGCCCAGCACTCGGTGGTGTCGTGCACCGGGATGCCCTCGGTGATCACCACACACAACTCAATGCAGGCATCGATCGCCTCCAGCACCGCGGCCTTGGCAAACCTCGGCGGTACGAACACCACGCTGACGTCGGCCCCGGTCTCGGCCATCGCCTCGCCGACGGAGCTGAACACCGGCAGGGAAACGCCCTCGAAATCGGCCTTCTGCCCGGCCTTTCGGGGGTTCACCCCGCCAACCACCTTCGAGCCGGAGCGCAGCATCCGGGTGGTGTGCTTGCTGCCCTCGGAGCCGGTCATCCCCTGTACGATGATCTTGTTCTGCTCGGTCAGCCAAATCGCCATCGTCATACCCCCGCTGGGTTGCTGCCCGCGAGGCAAGCAAGCTCGGCGGCCCGGGCGGCCGCCCCGTCCATGGTGTCCACTTGCTGTACGCGAGGCAGGTTCGCCTCGGCAAGGATCTGCCGGCCGACCTCGGCGTTGTTGCCGTCCAGCCGGACCACCAGCGGCCGGCTGACTTGTTCACCGCGGGAGTCCAGCAGCCGGAATGCCTGCACGATGCCGTCGGCCACTTGGTCGCAGGCGGTGATGCCGCCGAAGACGTTGACGAACACGCTGCGTACGCTCGGATCAGACAGGATGATCTCCAGCCCGGCCGCCATCACCTCGGCGGACGCCCCGCCGCCGATATCCAGGAAGTTCGCCGGCCGTACGCCGCCGTACCGCTGCCCGGCGTACGCCACCACATCCAAGGTGGACATCACCAAGCCGGCACCGTTGCCGATGATGCCGACCTCACCGTCCAGCTTGACGTAGTTGAGGTCCTTGGCCTTGGCCGCCTGCTCCAGCGGGTCGGCCGCGTGGGTGTCGGCGTACTCAGCGTGGTCGGGATGCCGGAAGCTGGCGTTGTCATCCAGGGTGACCTTGCCGTCCAGCGCGACGATCCGGCCGTCCGGTGTCTTGACCAGCGGGTTGACCTCTACCAGGGTGGCATCCTCGGCGATGAAGACTTCCCACAGCCGGGTTACCACCTCGGCCGCCTCGGCCAGTACGTCCGCGGGGAACTTGCCCTGGGCCAGGATCTGCCGAGCGGTCGCGGTGTCCACTCCGGACAGTTGGCTGACCGGCACCCGGGCCAGCGCGTCCGGCTTCTCCACCGCCACTTGCTCGATCTCCATCCCGCCTTCCCGGGAGGCCATTGCCAAGAAGCCCCGGTTTGCCCGGTCCAGCAGGAAGGAGAAGTAGTACTCCTCGGCGATCTCGCTGGCCTCGGCGATCAACACCCGGTGTACGGTATGCCCCTTGATGTCCATGCCGAGGATGGCCTCGGCCACGCGCTGAGCGTCGGCCGCCGACTTGGCCAGCTTCACCCCGCCCGCCTTGCCCCGGCCGCCGGTCTTCACTTGCGCCTTGACCACCACGGCACCGCCGAGCCGCTCGGCTGCGTCACGGGCCTGCTCCGGAGTCTCCGCCACAGCTCCGGGCAGTACTGGTACGCCATGCTTGGCGAACAGTTCCTTCGCCTGGTACTCGAACAAATCCACCTTGTGCCCGTCCCTGGTCGGTCTCGCCTTGGCTATGCACCGGCAGCCTAGCCGGGGGCAGGTCACCGCTTCCGGTTACCGCCTCCGGCGGTCACTCCTCGACGGTCCCGACATTGGCTCGTACCCAGTCAACGATCGACTGGGTGGTGGCACCGGGCGTGAATACCTTGTGGACACCCAGCTTCTCCAGCTCCACGATGTCGGTCGCCGGTACGATCCCGCCGCCGAAGACGACCACATCGCTGGCATCACGCTCGGCCAACAGCTCCACCACCCGCCGAAACAGCGTCATATGTGCGCCGGACAGCACCGACAGACCGATTGCGTCCGCATCCTCCTGGATGGTGGTTTGTACGATTTGCTCCGGAGTCTGGTGCAGTCCGGTATAAATGACCTCCATCCCGGCATCCCGCAGCGCCCGGGCGACAACTTTGGCGCCACGATCGTGGCCGTCCAATCCCGGTTTGCCGATGACGACCCGGATGCGGGTGCTCATTTACTCGCTTTCATCCTTGCAGTCTCCACGTCTTGCGAGACTAGCGCGGGTGACCGGCCGGTCCGGCGGCCGGCTGGCGTGTCATCCGCCACCCGGCGAGGGCGAGGCCAACCACCGCTAGCGCGGCCACCGCAAGCAGCGCCGCTCCGGCGCCCACCGCCAGCGCGGTAGACCGGATGATCAGGAGCAGGCTGCCCAGCGCGGCACTGCCAAGCACGCCGGCCACCCCCAGGTACATCCCGACCGTGGCCAACCGCGGCCGCAGCGTACTGGCCAGCACCACCGTCACCGCCACCGCCACCGCCAGCAGGACCCCGCCGAGTTGGTCCAGCCCCGGCCGGTCCACCAGCGACATCGCCGCCGCGCTGTTGGTCGACAGCGGCAGGTCCGGACTAGGCAGCGACAAGCCGACCTGGTCCAGCTCCAGCCGCTGCGACACGGTCAGCGCCAAGGCCGGGGCGCCCCCGGTCGGGTCGGCCGCAGCCAGCACAATGCCGCCGACCGCGAGTAACGCAACCACCAGCGACAGGCCGCCAAACACTGGCCGTAGCCGATCGAAGGAGCCGTCATCGTCCATGTCGGTACGCCGGTACGCCAGCACAGCCAGGCAGCCGGCCCCGACCAGCAGCAGCCAGCCAACCAGCCGCAGCCACAGCCCCGGACCAGCGGTGTAGCTGAACACCCGGACCTGACCGGCTGGAACCGGCAGGTCCAAGCCAAGCCGCTGGCTGGTCTGGAACAGCGACAGCACCCGGATGAGCTGACCAATCCCCAGCACTCCGGCCGCGATCAGTGCAGCCAGGCCGAACCGGGGCAGCCGGGCCCGCACGCACAGCAGCCCGGCGGCGGCCAGCACCGCAACCGTGGGCAGGACCACCACGAAGTCCCACCCATTGACCGCGCCACCGACCCAGGCTCCGGTACCAGCCAGCGGACCGACCGTACGGACCAGCGGGAAGGCCGGCTGAATGAGCATCACCAGTGCGCCCAACAGCGCAACCGCGCCGGCCGCCGGAGTCAGCCGGGAAATCTGGCCCACGATCAGCGGCGGAGCCGGGGACCGGCGGTTGCGCTTGCCGCTGGGCTGGCTGGGCCGGCTGGCTGGCCCACGGCCGCCGGCCGACCGGCCGTTGCCGGGAGCGCGGCTCGAGCCGCCCTGGGGAACCGGCCGTGTCCTGGTCGCGGCCGTACCGACCGCCTTCTTCTTCTTGGCCGAACTCACGACGTGTCCGCCCCTCCTCCCGACTCGATGACCAACAGCGACCCCGAACGCTAGCAACCGGCTACGACAGGATGGGGCCATCCAGCGCAGAAACGTCTACTGAGCAACTATTGAACACACGTCTACTGCGGCAAACGGGTGAACTTGCCGGCGCTACCGGCAGGCTGCTGCACGGCCGAAGGGATTTATCGGATCCGCTGCTTGCCCCGGCCACCTGGCTTCGTTTAACGTCCAGCGCGGCTGCCCGAAGGGGCAGCATCGTGGAGATCCCTCCCGAGCAGCAAAGGATCTGACTTCCGTGGCGCGTCACAGCACACAGGTCGGACGTCACCGTGCTCCTGCACCCCCGTCGAACAGGGTGGCTTGGCTGGCTGCCTCAGTCGCTGGCGCGGCCGCCGCTGCGATGGGTTCCGGGGTCTCTGCCGCCGACCAGCAGGTTGCGCTGGCCAACACCGCGCTGACCGGGATCTCGCCAGCGCCGGCCGAGGCACCCGCCGTGGTCCATAGCATGATCAGTGCCGCGGTCGCGCATGACCGGGCGACCTCGATTGGGGCAGCATCGCGGGCCAAGCGGCAGGAACTGCGGCCGCGCTGGGTCCGCCCCGGCCTTGGGTTCCTCAGCTCCTGCTTCTGCGCCCGGTGGGGCACCTTCCATTACGGTATCGATCTCGCCGCCCCGTACGGCTCGCCGATCTACGCCGCTGGTGATGGAGTGGTAATTGAGGCTGGCTTCGCGCACGGCTTCGGTCAGTGGATCGTGATCCAGCACGCAAATGGCGATGTAAGCATCTACGGCCACGAGTACAAGATCTTGGTGCACAAGGGCGAGCGGGTGCAGGCCGGCCAGCTCATCGCGCTGGTCGGCTCCGAGGGTGAGTCCACCGGACCGCACCTGCACTTCGAGGTCCGGCGTGGCGGCATCAACGGCACCCGGGTGAACCCGATCCCCTGGCTGGCCGCGCGGGGTGTCAAGATCTGAACTGGTGACCACCCCTCGCGGGCGCGGCTGCCGCGCCGGGCATCATGGAGCACCGTGAACGCCGAGTCGACCGACCTGACGCTGACCGCGGTGCCGACCAACCGAGGATCGAGCGACCCGGTGCGGCAGCCGGCTGACGGCGGCTGGACCGGGCGTGGCTGGATCATCCGGCGCTGGTTGGGAACTCGGGCGCTGACAGTGTTCCTGCTGGTGCCGGAGACGTTCGAGGTCTTCGGCGACCTGCGGTACTACTTCCGCAACGTAACCGCACTGCTGGCCGGCGGCGGGTTAGCCGGCACGCTGCGCGAGTACCCGGCGCCGTCGGTCGGCGTGTTCCTGCTCCCCCGGCTGGTGGTCGGCGCCCACCAGCGGCTGTACGAGATCGGCTTCGTCACCCTGCTGCTGGGGGTGGACGCAGCGTTCTGCTGGGCACTATGGCGGGCGGCCGGGCGGCGACCGGCGCCGGGGATCCGGCTGTGGCTGTGGTTCGTACCCGCGCTTGGACCGCTGACCTTCTGCCGGCTGGACCTGGTACCGGCGGTCCTAGCCGGCGCCGCACTGCTCGTCGTTGCCCGCCGGCCGGCCTGGGCCGGTGTGCTGCTCGGCGCTGGGACCGCGGTCAAGCTATGGCCGGTGGTGCTGCTGCCGGTGCTGTGGCTGCGCCGGTACCAGCACTCCCGGCACCGCTGGCCGCTGCTGGCCGGGTTCGTACTGGTGGCCGCTGCGGCCGGGCTCGCGGTCATTGCCCTGGCCGGCACCGACCGGCTGGCCTCGCCGCTGACCTGGCAGTCCGACCGCAGCCTGCAACTGGAGTCCTACCTGGCCTGGCCGCTGCTGGTGGCTGGCATGTTCAGCCCGCACACCTGGCACAGCGAGTACACCCGGTTCTTCGCCTTCGAGGTGATCGGGCCCGGGGTCGGGGTGCTGCTCCGGCTGGCCACGGTGGCCTCGGTGCTGGCAGTCGGGGTGCTGGCTGTGCTGTGGCTGCGGGCCGCCCGGCTGCCGTTGGTGCCACCGGCCGCGATCGGCTTCCTCGGCATTGGCACGGTCTGCCTGCTGGTGATCACCGACAAGACGCTCAGCCCGCAGTACCTGGTCTGGATCGGCGCGCTGCTGGCCGCGACGGGGGTGGCTGCGGTGGACGAGCAGACCCCGCGGGTCCACCGGCTGATGTTGGTCACCGCGGTGCTCACCCAGATCGTGTACCCCGGGATGTACGGCCTGCTGGTGAACATCAACCCGCTGGCGGTAGTCCTCGTTACCGCCCGGGATGCGGCACTGGGCTGGCTGGCTTGGCTGGTGCTGCGCCGGGCATGGGAGCTGACCCGCCGGTCGGCTGTCCAACCAGGTCACGCAGCGTGACCAGGATAGCGCCACGAGCGTACGCAGCGGACCTCGCGCTGCTCGCGGTCACCATGATTGCGGCGGTGGTCACCCACTATCGGGTGTACGCCACCCAGTGCGTGGTCATGCTGGTCTGCTTCATGGCCGTACTCGGCTGGGCGGTGTGGCGCGGCGCGGTCGGTACAGGGCTGGCCGGGCGCCGACCGCACCCGGTCACAGTCGGGCTAGCGGTGCTGATCTCCCTCCGGTACCAGGCATACGACCCGCCGTACAAGAACGCCGTACACACCTGGCTGCTGTGGGCAGGGGTAGGAGTCAGTGCCGCCGCCACCCTGCTCACAGTTGCGGTGCTCGCGGTCCGGACCCGGTGGCGGCCGCCGCTGGCCGGCGGGGTGCTCGGCGGCACCGCGCTGGCCTACGCGCTGGTGGTGGTTGGCAGCCCGCGGGCGCTGATCGACGTGTGGGTGATCCTGCAAGGCGCCGCAGAGGGCGTCTGGCACGGCCAGAACCCGTACACCATGATCTTCAACGGGGTGCCGCCCGGTCAGGTCAACGACTGCTTCAACTACCTGCCGGTGACCTTCCTCGCGCCGGCTCCGAGCCGGCTGCTGCTCGGCGACGTGCGGTACGCCGAGGCCGCGGTGATGTTCGCCGGGGTGGCCGCGCTGGTCTGGCGGGCCCGGCCGGCGGCGACCGTCCGCAGCGCGCTGCCCCTGGCGCTGCTGGTCGGCCTGCTGCCCGGCGCGCTGCATGATGTGCAGCAGGCGTGGAACGAGACCCTGCTGATCGGCCTGCTGATCGGGGCTGCGCTGCTGATCGACCGGGGTCGGCCCTGGTGGGCGGTGGCCTGCGTGGCGGTCGCGCTGGCCACCAAGCAGCATGTCGTGGTCTTGCTGCCGCTGCTGGCCTGCTGGCCGGCGTTCGGCTGGCGGCGGGTGCTGGCCGCGGCGGCCGGTGGCGTGGCACTGTGCCTGCCGTGGTATGTGGCGAACCCGCAGCGGTTCACCGGCTGCACGGTGTCGTACTTCCTGCACCTGCCGGCCCGGGCGGACTCGCTGTCGGTGTGGCAGTGGCTGCCGACCGGGCTGGGCACGCCGCTGCTGTTGCTAGCGGCAGCGATCGGGTACGCCTTGGCGCTGACCCGGCTGCCCCGCGACGGTGCCGGACTGCTGGTCGGCTGGGGGCTGATCTTGGGCTGCTGGGACCTGATCAACAAGCAGAGCTTCCTGAACCAGTGGCTGCTGGTCGCCCAACTCGTGGTGGCCGGCTTTGCCCTAACCGCCGCCCGCCAGCCCGGGCAGCCCAGCGCAGTGGATGCCGAGGAACCGGACGAACCAGCCGAGCTGACCGCCGCTACCCCTTGACCGGCCACCCGGCCGGCGGGGTCAGAGCTTCTCGATCGGGGCGTACCGCAGCAGCAGCCGCTTGGTGCCGTACTCGCCGCCGAAGTCGATGCTCGCTTGGGCCCGCTCACCGTCGCCCTGGACCGCCACCACCCGACCCAGCCCGAAGGTCTGGTGGCTGACCCGGTCGCCGATCTGCAGGGTCGGGATCGGCCGGTTGCCGGCACCGCCGCGCAGCGTGCCGGTGGCCAACGCCCGGGCGGCCACCCGGGCCTGCGCCGGCTGCTGCCGGGCCGGCTCCTCACGTTCCCACTCGATCAAGTCCGGCGGCACCTCGTCCAGGAACCGCGACGGCGGGTTGGCCGACGGCTGGCCCCAAGAGCTGCGCATGACCGCCCGGGACAAGTACAGCCGGCGCTTGGCCCGGGTGATACCCACGTAGGCCAGCCGGCGCTCCTCCTCCAGCTCGCGCGGGTCGCCCAGGGTACGCAGGTGCGGGAAGACGCCGTCCTCCATGCCGGACAAGAACACCACCGGGAACTCCAGCCCTTTAGCGGTGTGGATGGTCATCAAGGTGACCACCCCACCCTCCGCATCGGGGATGGAGTCAGCATCGGAGACCAGTGCCACCCGCTCCAGGAACTCCGCCAGCCCAGCTCCGGTCTCGCCGGAGAGGTCGCCGGCGGCCTGCTCCTCGAACTCCTGCGCCACCGCGACCAGCTCGCGCAGGTTGTCCACGCGGCCCTCATCTTGCATGTCCTGCGAGGACTCCAGCAAGACGAGGTAACCGGTACGCTCCAGCACCGCCTCGATCACCGCGGCCGGACCGTTGCCGGCACCGGCAGCAACCGCGCGCAACCCGGCCAGCAGGGTGAGAAAGTCGCTGATCGCACCCAGCGAACGGGTGCTGATCCCCGGCGCTTCGCCCGCCCGGTCCAGCGCGTCGTTGAACGAGATCCGCTCCCGGGCGGCCAGCTCCTGCACACACGCCTCGGCCCGCTCGCCGATACCACGTCGGGGTACGTTAAGGATCCGGCGCAGGCTGACCATGTCGGCCGGGTTGGCGATTAGCCGCAGGTAGGCTAGCAGGTCCTTGACCTCACGCCGCTCGTAGAACCGGACCCCGCCCACCACCTTGTACGGCAGCCCGACCCGGATGAAGATCTCCTCGAACACCCGGGACTGCGCGTTGGTCCGGTAGAACACCGCGACCTCACCGGACGGGACCGCCTCGACGTCGGCCAGCCGGTCGATCTCGCCGGCTACCCAGGCGGCCTCGTCGTGCTCGTTGTCCGCGACGTACCCGATGATCTTTGCGCCGGAACCGGCCTCGGACCAGAGGTTCTTCGGTCGCCGGTTCGGGTTCTTGGCGATCACCGCGTTGGCGGCGGTCAGGATGTTCTGGGTGGAGCGGTAGTTCTGCTCCAGCAGGATGGTCCGTGCGGTCGGGAAGTCCCGCTCGAACTCCAAGATGTTGCGGATCGTCGCGCCGCGGAAGGCATAAATCGACTGGTCCGCGTCGCCGACCACGCACAGCTCGGCCGGCGGCACCGCAGACGCCGCCCGGACCACATCACCGTCCACAGTGGACACGCCTTGGTCACCGGCGGCCAACTCGCGGATCAGCACGTACTGGGCGTGGTTGGTGTCCTGGTACTCATCGACCAAGACGTGCCGGAACCGCCGCCGGTAGTGCTCGGCGACATCCGGGAACGCCTGCAGCAAGTTCACCGTCGTCATGATCAGGTCGTCGAAGTCCAACGCGTTGGCCTCCCGCAGCCGGCGCTGATACAGGGCGTACGCCTCAGCGACCACCTTCTCCAGTGCGGTGCTAGCCCGCTGCGCCCAGGTCTCCTCATCGACCAGCTCGTTCTTCAAATTGCTCACCTGGGTGGCCAGCGCGCGGGCCGGGTAGCGCTTGATGTCCAGGTCCAGGTCGCGGCTGACCAACGTCATCAACCGCTGGCTGTCGGCGGCGTCGTAAATGGAGAAGCTGGTGGTGAAGCCGAGCTGCTTGGCCTGCGCGCGAAGGATGCGTACGCACATCGAATGGAACGTGGCAACCCACATCACGCTTGCTCGGCGGCCGACCAGCCCGGCCACCCGCTCCCGCATCTCGCCGGCCGCCTTGTTGGTGAAGGTGATCGCGAGGATCTGACCTGGCTGTACGCCGCGGCGGGCCAGCAGGTATCCGATCCGGTGGGTCAGCACCCGGGTCTTGCCGGAACCGGCACCGGCCACGATCAGCAGCGGCGTGCCCTCATGCTCGACCGCCTCGCGCTGCTGCGGGTTGAGACCGGCAAGCAGCGTCTCGGCGTCGACGGCCAGCGTGACCGGGCGCCGGGCGGGTGCTTCGGCGGCGACATCTGGTGCGGTACTCATCTCGCCGGTCACCCTACTGCCGCACGCCGACAGCCACCCACGTACACCGGCAGCGTGGGGCGAGGGCGGCAAGGAAATGACGGCGACAGCCGACCGGTAGGTATGGCAGACTGCTGCTGTGCATCAGGCAACCCGTCGATTTTTTTACGGCTACCGGAGTCCGGTAGTCGTCGCTACCGCCTGATCAAAGGCCAACCGACGCTCCGGGCTTGCCAGCCCGGAGCGTTCGTCGTCTCCGGGGGCGCGGGTCCGGGGCAGTCACCCGAGAGGAATCGCCATGCTCAACCTGCTCGAGATCGCCACCGACGCGCCGGAGACGATCCCGGTGCTGCGCAACCAGATCGACTCCCTCGACCTGGCAATCACCCGCCTGGTCAACGAACGCGCCCGGCTGTCCCGCCGAATCCAGGCCGCCCGGATCGCAGCCGGCGGGGTCCGGGTGGAGCACGGCCGGGAGCGCGAGATCCGGCAACGCTACCGTGACGCGGTGGGTGAGGGCGGTGGGCTGATCGCGGACGCTGTGCTGCGTACGTGCCGCGGCCCGCTCTAGGTCGGAGCTGCCGGTCGGAGCTACCCTCGCGGGTCGTGTGCATTGTGGCGGAACCCGAGTGGCTGGCGCGGCAGGCCGCCCACCAGCGCCGGGTAGATGGCTGGATTGCGCCGCACCTGGCCCGGCGCAGTCGTGGCGAGCAGCATCCGGTTGAGGACTTCCTGTTCAGCTACTATTCCTACCGGCCGGCCAGGCTGCGTCGCTGGCACCCCGGCGCCGGGGTCGCGCTGGTCGGGCCGGCCGCGGCAGCATACCTGGCGGGCGGCGGCTATACCCGTACTGCCGCCGGTGCGGTCACCGCGGACCCCCGGCTGCTGTCCCGGACCCGCCGGGCAGCCGCCGAGTACATCCGGGACCTGCTCCGGCGGACCGCCGACCGGCCGGCTCAGCTCGGCTGCTTCGGGTTGCACGAATGGGCCATGGTGTACCGGGCGCCGATCGGGCAGATCCGGCATCCGGGCTGGCCGCTGCGGTTCGGGCCCGACGAGCTGGCCGGGATCGTGGAATCAATGCGGATGTGCTGCAGCCACTTCGACGCGTACCGGTTCTTCGCCGCACCGGCCCGGCCGCTGAACCTGCTCCAGCCCACCCGGGAACGCCAGCCGGACCTGGAGCAGCCAGGGTGCCTGCACGCCAACATGGACCTGTACAAGTGGGCGTACCGGCTGATGCCGTACCTGGCCAGCGAGCAGCTCGCGGACTGCTTCGCGCTGGCCCTCGACATCCGGGCGCTGGACATGCGGGCCAGCCCGTACGACCTGACCGCGCTGGGCTACCTGCCAGTACGGATCGAGACCCCCGACGGCCGGGCCGAGTACGCCGCGGCGCAGCGGGAGTTCGCCGAGCGGGCTAGGCCGCTGCGGGCCAGGTTGATCGCGGCGTACGACCACGTGCTCGACCCGCCACGAACCGAGCCGGCCGGCCAGTGCGCCGTAAGGTCGTACTATGCCTAAAACGCTCCCGCTGCCCGACGGCCAGATCGACCGGATCCTGGTGGTCAGTGCGCACCCTGATGACATCGACTTCGGTGCTGCCGGGACGGTGGCCGGCTGGACCGAGGCCGGCATCCAGGTTGCGTACTGCGTGATCACCAGCGGCGACGCGGGCGGCTTCGACGACACCCCGCGGCACCAGATAGCCGGGCTGCGGGAGACCGAGCAACGAGCCGCCGCGGAGGCGGTCGGGGTCAAGGACGTGACCTTCCTCGGCTATCCCGACGGCCGGCTCTCGGCCAGCTTCGAGCTGCGCCGGGATATCACCCGGCAAATTCGCCGGGTCCAGCCGCAGCGGGTGGTGTGCGCCTCGCCAGAACGCAACTGGGACCGGATCGGCATCTCACACCCCGATCACCTAGCCTCCGGCGAGGCGGCCCTCAGCGCGGTGTACCCCGATGCCCGCAACCCGTTCGCCCACCCCGAGCTGCTCGCCGAGGAGCGGCTGGCCGCGTGGACGGTCAGCGAGGTGTGGATGATGGCCCCGCCGCACTCGTTGATCAACCACGCGGTGGACATTACCGATACTTTCGACCGCAAGATTGCCGCGCTGCGGGCGCACACCTCGCAGACCGCACACCTGCCCGACCTGCCGGACTGGCTGCGAGAGCGGCTGGCAGCCGCGGCGCAGCATGCCGGATTGCCGGCCGGCCGGCTGGCTGAGATCTTCCATGTGATCAACACCGGCTGAGATCCCGGTGACCCAGCGCTAGGGTTGGGTTACCGGCGAACGGCAGGGAGGGCGGTGTGGTGAGTCCCGACAACATCGCCCAGCTCCGGCAGATGCGTGACAACGGCGAGATCAGCGAGGAGGAGTACGAGGCGCTGCGCCGGCACGTCCTGTGGGGGGCGCCGCTGCCGGACCTCAGTCCCAGCGATGAGCCTGACGCGCCGGACGCCTCCGCCGAGCCAGCCGCCACTGACCCGCCAGCCGAGCCGGCTACCGGACGGTCGCCCGGCCCACCAGGCCCACTGCCGACCCCGCCGCTCGGCCCGGCCAGTGGTGCGCAGCCCGCGATCTCACCGCTGCCGGCCGAACCGTACCAACCACCCCACCCCTCGGAACCGGGCGACCTGCCCCGGTCGGAGGAGTTGTGGTCTGGTGAGTCGTGGTGGAGCCCGGAACAGGCGGCCTGGGCAGGCCAACCGGCGCCGGCCGGGCCCCAGCAGACCCGTCGTCGCGGCGGTCAGCGCGGCCGGACCGCCCTCCTGGTCCCGCTGGGCGTGGCCGTACTGCTTATTGGTGCCGGCGTGTGGTGGTTGGTGATCCGGTCCACCGGAGTGCCGCCCAGTAAGTACGCCCAGACGGTTTGCGCGAAGGTACAGAGCTGGCACGATGACGTGACCGCGGAAAGCGGCGAGTTGCAGCAGGCCCTGTCCGCCAACTCCGACCCGAGCGCGGCCCAAGCCAACCTGGGCAGCTTCTTCGACCAGATGGCCAGCCGCACTGACACACTTCAGCATGACGTGGACGCCATTGGTCCGCCGGGCATCAGCGATGGCAAAGGCTACCAGGCGGACCTGGACCGGACGCTGTCCGACACCACCTCGGCGCTGCGCGGAGCTGCCAACCAGTCCCGCGGCCTGGACATCCACGACCGCGCCGGGTTCAGCATCGCGGTCCAGGCACTGCAGGCGCAGGTCAACCAGACCATCAGCGGGGTCACCGACTCGCTGGCCAGCACTTCCACGCCTGCTGAGCTGCGCACCGCCTACAGCAACGCCGGCAACTGCGCCCCATTTACCGGCTAGGTAGCCTCGGGGGTGGCACCCAACCGCTACCTAGGAGGCTCACATGAAACGCCTGGTTTGGGGACTCGCACTTGCCGGTTGAGTCAGTCGTCGGGATTACCGCTCTCGTCCCCGCCCAAGGGCGACCGTTGACAAAAGCGCGCCTTCGGCACTATCACCACGGGTAGTACGGTCTGTGTCGGTCCGCTATCCCGGACGGAGCCGCTGGAGTCCAGATCTTCGGCTTTACCAACGCTCAGCCCAGCCTGACCTGACAAGTGCTGACGGTCTCATCTCAAAGCGCGCTCGCGGTGGTCTTCCAGACCACCGCGCGCAGCGTAAGTTATACCCAGCCGCCCTCGGGCAACCTCCAGTTCAAGGCCTGCGTGGTCAAGAAAGCCAACGCCGCTCAGGACTTCGACCTGACCCTCAACTCCTCGCCGGTCGGGTAACAATCCGGCGCGTCACAGCGCAGGTATCCCCCCCTGTCCGGGTATGCGGCACAGGCAGTACGAGCCCTGCGCGGTGCTGAACCCCCGTGCTGGCCTGCGTCCGTTCCTCAGGCCAGCGCGTGGGCACGACCGGCGATGTACTGGGCCAGCTCGGTGCCCTGATCAACCAGATCCCAAATGCTGGAACGCAGGTACTCGGCAACCGTAGTTTCAAGCGACATGCCAAAGTCTGCCAATCTCGGACCTGGTAGGTCGGCGCCAATGAGGGTGCCCGCAGACCAGATAAAAGCACCAGGCTCGATGCTTGGCACTCCTGCGTGGTCAAGCAGCGCCGCGACTATCAGCCCGTCACCGCGCTGATCCATCTGCCTTGACAGCCAGCCAATAGTGTCATCGGGCAACGCGCACACGAAGATCGCCTCGCCCAAGGCATTGCGGGTCAAGCCCTCATCGTCAATCTGGGCGCGGTCATAGCGGATCAGCGCCTCGATACGTTGCGCCACCCCGACCCGCTGGGTGAAGTCGCCCCGCTGACCAGCAACCCTGATCACCAGCCCGTCCAGCACCCGCTCGTGGTGGCCGAAGACGTTCACCGGCTCGCCGAGTTCGGCGTCCGCGACCTTCTTGGCCCGCCGCACGCACTCATGGGCAGAATCCGCGCTAACGAACAGGCCCTCGACGGTGGGCGACCAAGCGCCCCACGTGTCGGCCTCGTCCCGGAGGATCAGCTCGATGTCACGCACGCCCTATCAACTCCAGCGCATCCTCGGCGGACAAGCCTACCTCTCGCACCAGTATGCGGCGTACCAGGAAGCCGGGCACCTCCTGGCTGTGCGATGGTCAGCGAGGGCCTTCCCGGCGCCTCCAGTCGACGGTGAGATCCGGTATGTCGGGTGATCCGGTATGTCGGGTGATCCGGTAGCCCAGCGGCTCGCCGGTAAGCACCGCCAAGAGCACGCGCACCTTGAGGGCTGGAAACTGCGACACGGCGAGGCACCCTACCCCGTCAAGAGGCGAGAAGCGGCTAGGCACGCTCGACATGCGTAGCCTGCTGGTGACCAGTAACATGGTGAAGCTGCTGTCGGGCGGCCAGTCCAGCGTTACTCCCACTCGATGGTGCCGGGCGGCTTAGAGGTGACGTCTAGCAGCACCCGGTTCACCTCGGGGATCTCGTTGGTGATCCGGGTGGAGATCCGGGCCAGCACCTCATCCGGCAACCGGGCCCAGTCGGCGGTCATCGCATCCTCGCTGGTCACCGGCCGCAGCACGATCGGGTGCCCGTACGTCCGCCCATCACCGGCCACGCCCACCGACCGTACCTCGGCCAGCAGGACCACCGGGAGCTGCCAGACCGCCCGGTCCAGGCCGGCCGCCGTGATCTCGGCGCGGACGATCGCATCGGCCCGGCGCAGCACCGCCAACCGCTGCTCCGTCACCTCGCCAATGATCCGGATTGCCAGCCCCGGCCCCGGGAACGGCTGCCGCCAGACCATCGCCGCCGGCAGTCCTAGCTGCGCGCCGACCGCCCGCACCTCGTCCTTGAACAGCGTGCGCAGCGGCTCGACCAAGGCGAACTGCAGGTCATCGGGCAACCCGCCGACGTTGTGGTGAGACTTGATGTTCGCCGCGCCGGCCCCGCCACCGGACTCCACCACGTCCGGGTACAAGGTGCCCTGCACCAGGAAGTCCACCGCATCTCCGTGCATGCCCGCCTCGGCCAGCACCGCGCGGGCGGCCCGCTCGAAGACCCGGATGAACTCCCGGCCGATGATCTTCCGCTTCTGTTCCGGGTCGGTGACCCCGGCCAGCGCGGCCAGGAACCGGTCCGCGGCATCCACCACCCGCAGCCGGACACCGGTAGCCGCCACGTAGTCTCGCTCGACCTGCTCGGTCTCGCCGGCCCGCATCAGCCCGGTATCGACGTACACGCAGGTCAGCGCGTCACCGACGGCCCGCTGTACGAGTGCCGCGGCCACCGCTGAGTCCACCCCGCCAGACAGCGCGGCCAGCACCCGCTTGCCACCGATCTGGGCCCGAATCCGCTCGACCTGATCCACCACGACGTTGTCCATGGTCCAGGTCCGAGCGCAGCCCGCCGCGTCGTACAGGAAGTGTTCCAGCACCCGCTGCCCGTGCTCGGTGTGCAGCACCTCGGGGTGGAACTGCACGCCGTACAGGTCCCGCTCGGTGTCCTCGAAGGCGGCCACCGGCGCGCCCGGCGTGCTGGCCACCACGGTGCACCCGGGCGGCGCGGCGGTACACGAGTCGCCATGCGACATCCACACCGAGGCAGCCGCCGGCAGGCCGCGGAAGAGCACCCCCGGCGCGGTAACCGTCAGCGGTGTACCGCCGTACTCAGAGCTGCCGGTGCGCTCCACCCGACCGCCCAGCGCTTGGGCCATCCCCTGGAAGCCGTAGCAGATGCCGAAGACCGGGACCCCGGCGGTGAACAGCGCCGGGTCGATGCCCGGCGCGTTCGCGGCATACACCGACGCCGGTCCGCCGGACAGCACGATTGCCTTGGGCCGTCGGGCCAGCAACTCTGGCACCGGCATGGTATGCGGCACGATCTCGGAGTACACCTGCGCCTCGCGTATCCGGCGGGCGATAAGCTGGGCATACTGGGCGCCGAAGTCGACCACCAGCACTACCTCGGCATAGGCCGAGTCGCCGGCGGCGGTCAGATCAGTGGGAGCGGCAGCGGAATCGCAGTCGGCTTGGAGGTTCACAGCGTGAGTTTACGGGCCGGCCGCAGCGGCCGGCCCGGTTCGTCCAACTGGCCAGACATTCAGTCTGGACGGCTGGGACGGTTGCCAGCGCATGGCAGTGGCCGGTACGGGGTACGGTCTGCTAGCCGTTAAAGGAGGTTGGTGCAATGAGCATCGGCGGGAGTCTACTGCTGATCTTGGTCGGGGCGGTCTTGACGTTCGCCGTGACCGCGAAGCCGCACGGGGTGAACCTGGGTACGCTGGGCGTGGTGTTCATGGTGGTAGGAGTGATCGCGATGACGCTCACCCTGACCCTCCAGCAGCGCCGCCGCTCGATCCTGACCCGGCGCAAGGTGTTCGACGAGAATGCCCCGGGTCCCGGCCAGGTGATTGAGGAAAGCCGCACCTACGAGGACCCACCGCAGGCGTACTGACCCGTGTCACCGGCCACCAACCGAGAGATCCTGGGGAGCAGGTCGCAGCCAGGCCACACCCAGGCAGCATCGGCGGACCCAGCCAACGGCAGCACCATCAACGACACTACCGCCGACGACAGCCTCACCGAGCCGGCGCCGGACGGAGCCTGCCCGGTGCCGCGGACCCGGGTCTGGCGGCACGGCAAGCTGGTGGCCGAGGGCTTCCCCATGGCGCAAGTCTCGGACTACCTGAAGGAAGAGGACTGCATCGTCTGGGCCGACCTGTGCCACCCAACCCAGCACGACCTGGTCACCATCGCCGACGAGCTGAGCATCGACCCGCACGCCGTGGAGGACGCGGCCGGCCGGCACGAGCGGCCCAAGCTCGACCGTTACCCACATCACGCGTTCTTGACCGCGTACGCGGTCCGGGTCAACGCCGAGACCCAGCAGTTGCAGACCTGCCGGGTTTCGGCCTTTATCCTGCGCCGGGCGCTGATCACGGTTCGCTCCGAGCACTGGTTCGGGTCAGACCGGTTCACCCAGCGCTGGGACGCCTCGCCGGAGTTGCTGAACTTCGGCGTCCCAACACTGCTGCACACGGTGCTGGACGAGATCGTGGACGGTCAGATCGAGGCCGCCCAGGACCTAGACGACCAGATCGAGGAGCTGGAAGACCTGCTCTTCAACGACCGGCCGATGCCGCAGCAAGCGCAACGACGCAACTTCGAGCTGCGCAAGAACTTGGTGGAGCTACGCCGGCTGGTGCTGCCCATGCGGGACGTAGTGATCAGCACGCACCGCTGGCACGGCGGGCCAACCGACAACCCGGTCAAGAGCATGCCGGCCGAGCTGGAGCCGTACTACCAGGACCTGTACGACCACGTGCTGCGCGCTGCAGAGTCAACCGAGGCACTGCGCGACATGGTGACCACCGTCTTTGAGACCAACCTGTCGCTGCAGGACGCCCGGCTGAACACCACCATGCGCAAGCTGTCGGCTTGGGCGGCGATCATCGCGGTGCCGACCGCGGTGACCGGCTTCTACGGCCAGAACGTGCCCTATCCAGGTTTCCAGAAATGGTCTGGGTTCCTTGCTAGCCTGGCGGTAATGGTGACGCTGGCGGCGGGCCTCTTCCTGTACTTCCGGCGCCGCCACTGGTTGTGACCTCCGGCAGCCGCGGCACGCTGATGCCCGCCCTCGACAGACCCACCCGCAGCGAACCCGGCCCGAGCGACCCTGGCTCCAAAGACCCAGCTGAAAGCCCAGCGATGGTCGCGCGGCGGGATGTGTGGTAACCACAGTGAATGGCGGTCGCGCAACGCAGACTGGTGGTCGTTCGGCACGCGAAGGCGGCTTGGCCGGACGGCGTACCGGACCTGCAGCGGCCACTGGCCGAACGCGGCCGGCACGACGCCCCCGCGATCGGACGCTGGCTGGCCGAACACATCGGCGACCCCGACCTCGTGCTGTGCTCGGTCGCGGTGCGAGCCCGGCAGACCTGGGAGCTGGCAGCGGCCGAGCTGCCGGCGGCACCGCCGGTCCGCTACGAGGAGCAAGTGTACGACGCGTCAGCCAGCACCCTGGTGGATGTTGTAGCCGCGCTGCCCGACAGCGCCGCCACGGTGGTACTCATCGGCCACAACCCCGCGCTGACAGATTTCGTCGCCCGGCTGTCTGGGCAGCCTCAGGAGCTGAAGACTTCGGCGGTCGCGGTGCTGAGCTGGCCCGGTCGCTGGGTCGACCTTGAGGCCCAGCGGACCAACCTGGTCGAGTACATCACCGCCCGCGGCGGCCGCGCCAGCTAGCCGCCCCGACGGGCCAGCGTCAGCTCGACCCGCTGGAACTCCTTGACCGTGGAGTATCCGCACTTGGCCATCGCCCGGCGCAGCGCGCCGAACAAGTTGCGCTGCCCGGACGGGTCGAAGGTCGGCCCGATCAGCACCTCGGACAGCATCACCCGCTCGTCGGCCGGCAGCACTTGCTCCAGCGCGGAGCGCGGCAGGCTCGGATGCGAGACGGTGTGATCCCAGTACGCCCCGCGGCCCGGCATCTCGGCCCCGGCGGCCAGCGGCTCACCGAGCATCACCGCGTCCGCGCCGCAACCGATCGCCTTGGCGATATCGCCGCCGGTGGTCAGGTCGCCGTGTGCAATGACGTGCACGTACCGGCCGCCGGTCTCGTCCAAGTAGTCGCGGCGGGCCGCGGCGGCCTCGGCGATTGCGGTGGCCATCGGGACGTCGATGCCGAGCACGCTGGGCGTGGTCGCACCGGCGTTCGCGCCGTAGCCGACGATGATGGCCGCGGCGCCGGTACGCATCAAGTGCAGCGCGGTCTGGTAGTTGGTGCAGCCGCCGACGATGACCGGGATGTCCAGGTCGGCGATGAAAGTCTTCAGGTTCAGCGGCTGACGCTGCGAGACGTGTTCGGCGGAGACCACCGTGCCCTGGATGACCAGCACGTCCACGCCGGCCCGTAGCGCTGGGTCGGCCAGCTCCGCGGTCTGCTGCGGGGAGAGCCGGACCGCCAGCACGCCGACGCCAGCGTCCCGCTGGGCCTTGATCGCGGCGATCAGCAGGTCGGGGCGCAGCGGCTCGGCGTACAGCCGCTGCAAGGCGATCTCCTCAGGCAGCTCGCCCTCACCTAGGGCCTCATCGAACATCGCGTTGGGATCCTCGTACCGAGCCCACAGGCCCTCGCCGTTGAGCACCGCCAGACCACCCAGCGATTCCACCAGCGCGGCCGAGGACGGCGAGATGATCGCATCGCTGGGAGCGGCGACCAGCGGCAGCGCGAACTCATGCGCGTCCAACTGCCAACTGATCGAGACATCTCTGGCCGCCCGGGTCCGGCGAGAGGGGACCAGGGCGACCTCATCCAGGTAGTACCCACGGCCGGCGGTCTTGCCCATGCCGATCTCGACGATGTCGCGCACCCAGCGATCCTATGGCCCCGAGATCTTAGGACCCTAGTGGGAGTGGTAGTTCGGCGCCTCAATGGTCATCTGGATGTCGTGCGGATGGCTTTCCTTCAGGCCGGCAGCGGTGATCCGGATCAGCCGGCTGCCCTGCTGCAGCTCACTGATCGTACCGGCCCCGACGTACCCCATCGCCGAACGCAGGCCGCCGACCAACTGGTGCGCCACCGCGGCCAACGGCCCGCGGTAGGGCACCTGCCCCTCAATGCCCTCCGGCACCAGCTTGTCATCGCCCAGCACGTCGTCAGCGAAGTACCGGTCCCGGGAGTAAGACCGGGCCTGCCCGCGGGACTGCATCGCGCCCAGCGAGCCCATCCCGCGGTAGCTCTTGAACTGCTTGCCGTTGATGAAGATCAGCTCGCCCGGACTCTCCTCGCAGCCGGCCAGCAGGCTGCCCAGCATCACGGTGTCCGCGCCAGCCGCGATCGCCTTGGCGATGTCGCCGGAGTACTGCAGGCCGCCGTCGGCGATCACCGGGACGCCGGCCAGCCGGGCCGCCCGGGACGCCTCGTGGATCGCGGTGACCTGCGGTACGCCGACCCCGGCCACCACCCGGGTGGTGCAGATCGAGCCCGGCCCGACGCCAACCTTCACGCCATCGGCACCAGCGTCGATCAGCGCTTGCGCGCCGGCCCGGGTGGCCACGTTGCCGCCGACGATGTCCACCCCGGTGGCCTGCTTGAGCTGAGCCACCGTGGTCAGCACCGCGCGGGAGTGACCGTGCGCGGTATCCACCATCAGTACGTCAACGCCGGCGTCGACCAGCGCCATGGCCCGCTTGAAGGCGTCCTCGCCGACCCCCACCGCGGCACCCACCATCAGCCGTCCGTCGGCGTCCTTAGTGGCGTTGGGGTACGCCTCGGACTTCACAAAGTCCTTGACGGTGATCAGCCCCCGCAGCACCCCGGTGGCGTCGACCAGCGGCAGCTTCTCCACCTTGTGCCGGGCTAGCAGCGCGAATGCCTCGTCCTTACCGACCCCGACCGGCGCGGTGACCAGCGGCATCGGCGTCATCACCTCCCGGACCCGGCGGGCCATGTCGTGCTCGAACCGCATGTCGCGGTTGGTCACGATGCCAAGCAGCACACCGCTGCGGTCCACCACTGGCGCGCCAGAGATCCGGTACCGCGCGCACAGCGCGTCCACCTCGGCCAGCGAGTCCTCCGGCCCGCAGGTGATCGGGTTGGTCACCATGCCCGCCTCGGATCGCTTGACCAGGTCCACCTGCGCGGCCTGGTCCTCGATCGACAAGTTGCGGTGCAGTACGCCGAGGCCGCCCTGGCGGGCCATCGCGATCGCCAGTCGGGCCTCGGTCACGGTATCCATCGCCGAGGACAGCAGCGGGAGCCGGACCACCACCTGGCGGGACACCCAGGAAGTGGTGTCGGCCTCACTCGGCACCAGGTCGGAGGCGTCCGGCAGCAGCAACACGTCATCAAACGTCAGACCTATGCCGGCGATCTTGTCTGGGGAGTCCATCACACCTTCTTGGGGCACCTTGTCGGGACACCTTCTTGGGCGGTGTTGTCCCGCCGTGGGTTTAGTGACACCCCGCAGGGGCAGTGAACCGGGGTGGTGTAGGAGCCACTCTACGATGGCGGCCCGGTGGCCGTCGCTAGAGCCCCGCCGGTGCCACGGCCCTGCGGCCCTGCAGCGGACGGACCCATACCTCCCAGCCTGGCCGCCGGAGGAGCCAACTGCCGGATTAGTCCGGGCGGTTTCACTGCTGGTTGCCCGGTGACCCGCCTGCTCGTCTACGGTGGGTGCGTGACCGACGAGCCGCTGGACCCGTTTCTCGGCGACCCGCACGATCCCGCGGCCGCGCTGGATGGAGACGAGCCGAGCAACCCGCTTACTCCAGCGGAGCGCGAGGACGTCCTCGCCGACCTAGAGGACCTGGATGTCTTCCAGGCGCTGCTAGAACCCAAGGGCGTACGGGGCATCGTGGTGGACTGCGAGGACTGCACCGAGCCGCACTACTTCGGCTGGGAGCTGATGCGGTCCAACCTGTTGCATTTGATGGACGCCGGGCAGACCCGGGTGCACGAGCCAGCCTTCGGCCCGGATCCGTCCCGCTATGTCTCCTGGGACTACGCCCGCGGGTACGCCGATGGCGTGCTGGCCTGCGACGAGCACTGAGCCGTTCCGACACCGGCTCAGCCTCAGCGAAGCAGCGTTCGTCAGCCACCGGCAGCCGGTCAGGTGACGAGGCCGCGACGGAACCCGCAGGCGACCGCCTGCGCCCGGTCGTTGACGCCGAGCTTCTTGAACAGCCGCCGGGCATGCGTCTTGACGGTGTCCTCGGACAAGAACAGCTCCCGACCGATCTGGCTGTTGCTCTTGCCCTGGCTCATACCGTGCAGCACCTGCAGCTCCCGCTGGGTCAGCACCACATCGCCGGCCTGGCGCGGCATCGGAACCCGGGAGGAGAGTTCGACTCCCGCCAACGCGTGCGCCAGCGCGGCGCACACCTCGGCGTGCGAGGCATCCCAGCGCAGGTAGCCGCGCGCACCGCAGGCGACTGCGGCCACGATGTTCTGCGCGTCGTCGGGCGCTCCGAACACGAGCACCGCCGCCTTGGGATACTGGGAAACCATCCGGCGTACGGTGATGATCCCGGTGTCGACGGCGCGTTGCGTTCCGACCAACACGACGTCCGGGTTCTCGTGAGGGAAACGCTCAAGCAGCTCCTCACCGGTCGCGACGGTGTCGACCCGGCCTACTCCAGGAACTGCAGACATGAACTGCCCAAGGCCCTCTCGAACCCCTCGCCGCTCATCACAGATGAGAACGCTCGTCACCCTGGTGCCTCCTCGCTGCGGGGAGAGAGTGCAGACAGCTTATTGGTCAATACCGTCTGTAACGAAGTCGGAATAGACCAAATCTTTGAGCCATTCGGGTGACACCACCCAGACGGACTAACTTTTTGTCCTGTATGCCACCTTTATCCTTGCTCGTTTGGGTGAGGAGTCGATGCCGTTCACCCCCAGATACCCGGCTACGATCGCCCGCATGGCGGCATTTCCTGCATCCTCATCCTGACGGTCAGCCGCTGCCAAGTCGAGAACCTAGCCTGTCTGACCGGTTTATACCACTCTAGGCCTGACAACAACCGGCTGGGTAGTCTGCTGCCGTCCCGCTACGGGACGCCGCCGGGGCCACCAACCGGTCCCGCGAACGGCGCCGAAGCGGGGCCGCGGCCTGCTTCCGGAAGGCGCCCATGGACACCCACTTGCCCAGGATCGGTACGATCATGCCTGCGGCAAGGATTGACTACCCGGCGGGCGGGTAGGACCGAAACAGGTTGGCCTCGCAAGCTAGGTTCGTCCCAGACAGTCTCGCTGTGGGCTTCGAGGTCGGCAACCGCAGTGGAGCGAAGGAGGACCAGCACGATGGCGGACATCCGCAGACTCCCCGGGCCGATCGCTGACGTATGGGATTGGCAACTACAGGGTTCCTGCCGTGGCGCCGACAGCGCGCTGTTCTTTCACCCGGAGGGAGAGCGCGGCTCGTCCCGGGCCGCCCGCGAGACCGCAGCAAAGAAGGTCTGCCAGTCCTGTCCGGTCCTGCAAGAATGCCTGCAGCACGCGCTGGTCACCCGGGAGCCGTACGGCGTGTGGGGTGGGCTCTCGGAGACCGAACGGGCCGAGTTGCTGGCCGCCGGTGGCCGGCTGCCGGTCGCTAGCTAAGGCTAGCCGGACGGATCAGCCGGCCGGGAGTCCCCGCCGGCTGATCCTGGCTGTCAGCCGAAGTTGCGCCTAGGAGCAACTGCGCGCCTAGTAGCCCGGCCCGTGGCTATGCGAGTGGCCGCCGTGCGAGTGACCGTGGTCGGCGTCGGCTGACTCCTCGGCCGGCTTGTCGACCACCGCACTCTCGGTAGTGAGCACCATGGCAGCAATTGAGGCCGCGTTTGCCAGCGCTGCCTTGGTCACCTTGACTGGGTCGAGTACGCCTGCTGCTACCAGGTCACCGTACTCGCCGGTCGCCGCGTTGAACCCGTTGCCCGGCGCGAGGTCGCGGACACGGGCCACCACGATGTTGCCTTCCAACCCGGCGTTCTCGGCAATCCAGCGCAGCGGTTCGCCGAGCACCCGGCGCACTATCCCGACCCCGGTGGCCTCGTCCCCGGTGAGCCCGCAGTCCTCGGCCAGCGCGGCAGAGGCATGCAGCAGGGCCGACCCGCCGCCGGCGATGATGCCCTCCTCCACCGCCGCCCGGGTCGCCGAGACGGCGTCCTCGATCCGGTGCTTCTTCTCCTTCAGCTCGACCTCGGTGGCCGCGCCGACCCGGATCACCGCGACGCCGCCAGCCAGCTTGGCCAGCCGCTCCTGCAGCTTCTCCCGGTCCCAATCGGAGTCGGACTCCTCAGCCTCCCGGCGGAGCTGGGCGATCCGGTCGGCCACTGCCTGCTGGGAGCCGCCGCCCTCGACCAGCGTGGTGACGTCCTTGGAGACGATGACCCGGCGGGCCGTACCGAGCACCTCCAGGCCCACCTGGTCCAGCTTCAGCCCGACTTCGGGCGAGACCACCTGGCCGCCGGTGGCGATGGCCAGGTCATCCAGGAATGCCTTGCGCCGGTCCCCGAAGAACGGCGCCTTGACCGCGACCGAGACAAAGGTACGGCGGACCGCGTTGACCACCAGGGTGGACAGCGCCTCGCCCTCGACATCCTCGGCAATGATGAGCAGCGGCTTGGCCGCGCCGCTCACCTTCTCCAGCAGCGGCAGTAGGTCGGCCACCGCGCTGATCTTGCCGTTCTGCAGCAGGATAAGGGGATCATCCAGCGTCGTCTCCGCGCTTTCCTGGTCGACCACGAAGTACGGCGAGATGTAACCCTTGTCGAACTGCAGGCCCTCGGTGAACTCCAGCTCGGTGGACAGCGTGTTGGACTCCTCGACGGTGATCACACCGTCCTTGCCGACCGCCTCCATCGCCTCGCCGATCAGCTCGCCGATCGTGCGGTCCTGCGCGGAGATGGTCGCCACGTGTGCGATCTCCGCCTTGGCCGAGATATCGGTGGCCGCCGCCGACAGTGCACCGTTGACGGCCGCCACGGCGACATCAATGCCGCGCTTGAGCTCAGCCGGGTTGGCACCGGCCGCCACGTTGCGCAGGCCGTGCCGCACGAGCGCCTGTGCCAGAACAGTCGCGGTGGTGGTGCCGTCACCGGCGATGTCGTTGGTCTTGGTAGCCACGCTCTTGGCAAGCTGGGCACCCAGGTTCTCGTACGGGTCCTCCAGCGTGATCTCGCGGGCGATGGTCACCCCGTCGTTGGTGATCGTCGGTACGCCGAACTTCTTGTCCAGCACGACGTTGCGGCCGCGCGGGCCGAGGGTCACCTTGACCGTGTTCGCCAGCTTGTTGACCCCCCGCTCCAACGCGCGGCGGGCCTCCTCCTCGAAGCGGATGATCTTAGGCAATGACTTTCCTCTCTAAACCGACACACTGCTCAAGGCGGGTCCGCCCCGGCACCCCAGGGTCTGCCAGGGCTGCCGGGGCGGACTGTTGAGCCGGTTGAGCTACTTCTCGATGATGGCGAGCACGTCGCGGGCAGACAGCACGAGGTACTCCTCGCCGGCGTACTTGACCTCAGTGCCGCCGTACTTGGAGTAGAGCACGAGGTCGCCGACCGAGACGTCGATCGGGACCCGGTTGCCCTTGTCGTCGATCCGACCCGGGCCGACTGCGAGGACGGTCCCCTCCTGCGGCTTTTCCTTGGCGGTATCCGGGATGACAATGCCGGACGCGGTAGTCGTCTCGGCCTCGCTGGCCTGGACCACGATGCGGTCCTCCAGCGGCTTGATGCTGACCTTGGTTGCGGTCGTCACGATCGTTCCTCCCCCTCCTGATGGGGTCTGGGATCTGTGGTTTCGGGCGCCGTTGATCGAACCTGCCGTCGCGGGTGCCAGGTCGACCGTGTCGCTGCGCTAGCACTCTAACGCCGAGAGTGCCAGCCACTCAACATGGGGGTGCCGGCGGCGGTCCGACCAGCCCATCGAGCCGGTTTGCCGACGGTGGTCCGACCAGCCGTCGACCCGGCAGCCGGCGCTGCGCCGCACCCCGGTCCGATCCGATCCGCGATCAGAATCACCGCCGGCAATGGGTCGTACCCTGGCGGATCCCTACCGTCGAGCAGTGACCGCCCCTCACCCCAGCCGGGCCGCCGACCTGCGGGCGGCACTGTCCGCCGTCTGCCGAGTTGCCGGCCAGGGCCCGTTGCCGGCTGGCTGCCGCGGACCAGTTGGCCGCCGCGGACGCCGCTGGCTGGCGACGGCCTGGCAGCAGGGCTGGGAGGACTACCAGCGGCTGGCGCCCGCGCTGCGACGGGTCTCATCCACGGCGACGCACACCCCGGCAACCTGCTGCGCGATCCCGCCGGCCACCTAGTGCTGTGCGACCTGGACGACGTCGGGGTCGGCCCGCTGGACTGGGACCTGGTGCCGGCCGCGGTAGCCGCTGCCCGGTTCGGACCAGCCGGCGGGTCCGCCGCGCTGGCCGAGGCGTACGGCCGGGACGTCACCACAGCCGGGGCTGGCCGGTGCTGCGCCGGATCCGCGAGCTGGTGATGGTCACCGCGGTACTGCCGGACCGGCCAGCTCGACAACGCGTGGACGCGACACGCCGGTTAACCGGCGTGTCGCGTCCACGCGTTGGTTAGGCGCGGTCGAAGTCCCAGGAGTGCGGGGGGCGGCCGACCAGGTCGGCGGGCAACTCGGGTACCGCGCGACGGTACGGGTCGATCACCACCAGCCGCCCCGCCGGGTCGCCGGCCCTGCTGCGGTACACCTGGGCGGCCGGCCCCGCCCAGCCCAACACGTACGCCACCAGGTCAGCCAGCCGGCCGGGGGCCGCGGCCACCTCCCACATCCGGACCGACCCCCTAATCGGGTCTGACCCAGCCGGGCCAGCCGGAACCGGGCCAGTCACACCAACACCTCCACCACCGGCAGCGAGGAGTCCGCTGGAATGTCCAATGTGGAGGGTGTCGCACCGGCTCCGACCAGCTTGGCGCCCAGCGCCGCCACCATCGCGCCGTTGTCGGTGCACAGCTTCGGCCGCGGCACCCGCAGCCGGATACCGGCCTGCTCGCAACGCGTCTCGGCCAGCGCCCGCAGCCGGGAGTTCGCGGCCACCCCGCCACCGATCAACAAGTGGTCCACGCCGTGCTCGCGGCAGGCCCGGACCGCCTTGGCGGTCAGCACGTCGGCCACCGCCTCCTGGAACGAGGCGGCCACCTCGGCCACCGGCACTGGCTCGCCGGCCCGGCGGCGAGCCTCCACCCAGCGCGCCACCGCGGTCTTCAGCCCGGAGAAAGAGAAGTCGAAGGGCGCGTCCCGCGGCCCGGTCAGCCCGCGCGGGAAGGCGATCGCATCCGGCGCGCCGTCGCGGGCCACCCGGTCGATGTGCGGACCGCCAGGAAACGGCAGACCGAGCAGCCGGGCCACCTTGTCAAACGCCTCGCCCGCCGCGTCGTCGACGGTCTGCCCGAGCGGCCGGACGTCGGTGACCACGTCGGGTACCAGCAGCAGCGAGGAGTGCCCGCCGGAGACCAGCAGGGCCAGGCAGGGCTCGGGCAGCGGGCCGTGCTCCAGCTCGTCCACGGCCACATGCGCGGCCAGGTGGTTCACGCCGTACAACGGCTTGTCCAGCGCCAACGCGTACGCCTTGGCCGCGGCCAGCCCGACCAGCAGCGCACCGGTCAGCCCCGGGCCAGCGGTCACCGCGATGGCGTCGACATCGGACGGTACGACTCCGGCCGCCGCGCAGGCCCGGTGCACGGTCGGCAGCATCGCCTCCACATGCGCCCGGGAGGCTACCTCCGGCACCACCCCGCCAAACCGGGCGTGCGCTTCCACGCTGGAGGCGACCGCATCTGCGAGCAAGGTCCGGCCGGACACGATGCCCACCCCGGTCTCATCGCAGGACGTCTCGATGCCGAGCACCAGCGGACCCGCCGCCAACTCCTCAACCACGTACCATCACCACCGCGTCAGTCCCGGTTGCCTCGTAGTACGCCGGGCGAATGCCAATCGGCCGGAAGCCGGCGCGAGCGTATAGCCGCCGGGCGGCGTCGTTGTCCGCGGCCACCTCCAGCAGCACCCGGCGGCACCGGCGGCGGTCCGCCTCGGTCAGCAGCTCGGCCAGCAGCAGGCCGCCCAGCCCCGCCCCCTGCCGGTCGGCCCGGACCCCCAGCGTCATCACATGCGCCTCATCGCCGAAGTCGGCCAGCCCGCCATAGCCGACCACCTGCTCGCCATCCAGCGCGACCAGGTAGTACCGGCCAGCCAGGGACAGCTCCTCAGCCAGCAGCCGCTGCGACCATGGATCTTCGGCAAACAGCGCGCGCTCCAGGGCGGCCACTGCGGCAGTGTGCGCCGGCCGCATCCGGGTCAGCCGGACAGTGGTCGGACGTTCGTCCGAGATGCCGGTCACGGTCGGAGTACCGGCTTGGCCGGCCTGGGCAGCTCGGCGTCCGGGCGACGCAAGTACAGCGGGGTCAGCGGGTCCCCCGGCGCACCAGCCCGGACCCGGCCGGCGACCAGCCCGGCCAGCGCGACCGGGTCGGGGTAGCTCGGCGCCCGCAACGGCAGGGCCAGCAGCTCCGCGTACTGCTCCGCGCCCGCACCGGCCATCTCGGTGGCGCCCAGCTCGGGCAGCCGGGCCGCCAGCTCGGCCGGTCGGTCCACCGCCGGGCCAGCCAGCCGCTCCCCGCCGGCCCCATCCTCCTCGGCATAGACCGCCCAGTACACCTCTTTGCGCCGGGCGTCGGTGGCCACCAGCAACCGGCCGCCGGCTCGCCGGGCGGTACCGGCCGCCGCGATCGCGTCCAGCGAGCAGGCACCGTAGGCCGGGATGCCCACCGCGTCAGCCAGCACGGCCGCCGTCACCACGCCCACCCGTAGCCCGGTGAACGGCCCGGGCCCCAGCCCAACCGCCACCGCGGCAAGCTGCCGGGGCCGGGCACCCGCCGCAGTGAGCACCTCGCGCACCGCTGGGCCGAGCAACTCGCCGTGCCCACCAGCGTCAACGGCGACCCGACACGCCACTAGGCGTACCCCGCTCGGCTGCAGCTCAACGACCGCAGCGGTCACCGCCGGGGTAGCGGTATCCAAGGTCAGGACCAGCACCCGGCCGAGCGTAGCCGAGCCGCCATGCTCGACGCCCGGGCCGGTACGTAGTCACGTTCGGTCAGGCGGCGGTAACGGGGTGCCGCACAGGCGAGGCGCGCTGGCGGCACCGCGGAGGGTGCCGGGATGACTGTCGAGTTCCTCTGCGAGGCTCCTGGCCCAGGCAGCCAGGCCGGTGATGTCGATGCCGTGCGGTGGGGTCGGTCCGTACGGCTCGATATTGTCGGTGCCGCGCCGGAGCAGCGCCACGGCACCGGCGGCATTGCCGCGTACGGCGTGGGTGAGCCCGACAGCCAGTTGCGCCAAGCCGCGCCACAACGCCCGCTCAGGCCCGTCGGTGGCCTTCCACGCGTCCTCCAGCACCTCGTGGGCGTGGAAGGGCATCCCGGCGTCGAGGAGGCGCTGAGCCTCCATCAAGGCACCGTGCGGGGATCGCTGAATACCTTCAGGTTGCCGCTGGACGCCCGCTGCCCCGTACGGCAGTGGTCGGCCCAGGGCATCGCGCGGCCGAGCGTTGCGGGCTCGGCCTGCCTGGTCGCGGTCCCGATCGACTAAAGCCGGCGGATCAACCCTCGGCAGCGCGGCTTCGAGCCGCTCCGGCCAGCTTCCGCCGGCCGGCACCAGTTCGGCGGTCCGCCGGTCGTCCTCGGCACGCTCCAGCCGGATCTCCAGGTACGCCTCGGCGAGCTGCTCCACCAGCCCGCCGCCCCACTCCACCACAGTCACCGACTCGGCCAGCGTGGCGTCCAAGTCCAGGTCGTCGACCTCGGCGACCGAGCCAAGCCGGTAGGCGTCGACGTGGACTAGCGGCAGGCGACCGCCACGGTGGACCCGGGCAATCACGAAGGTCGGCGAGACCACCGGTCCGGCCACCCCGAGGCCGATGCCGATGCCTTGGACGAGCACGGTCTTACCGGCCCCCAACGGCCCGGTCAACACGATCAAGTCGCCGGGCTGCAGCAGGCTGGACAGCCGCCGGCCGAGCTCCCGGGTGTCCGCGGCGGTAAGTAGCTCGATCATCAGGCTCGCAGGATAGCCGCCACGAGCCTCCGGTCAGCCCGCCGCATCGCCGGGTGCTGCCATGCCACTCATGCCTTCCGCCAGAACCGGCGGATCCCGGCCGGCCGGTAGGCGCGGTGCAGGAAGGACCGCAGGTATAGGTTGACCAGCGATGCACGCTCCATCATCACCAGGTGGCCGGCGCCCTGGACCTCCAGCAGCTCGGCAGCCGGCAGCTCTTCAGCGATGGTCCGGCTGTGCGCCGGCGGGGTGAGCAGGTCGCGCTCGCCCACCACCAGCAACACCGGTACCCGGCGCAGCGTGGGCAGTGCGGCCAGCTTGTCGTGCCCGACCAGCGCCGAATAGAAGTCCGCGATCACGTCGATCGGGGTGCCGGCGATCAGGTCGGCGACGTAGTCAACCTGCGCGGAGCTGGCGTCACTGGAGCCGAACCCCATCCGGCGGATGAACAGCCAGACCAGGTCGCCGCCGACCCGCCGGCCACGCTCGGCCATCCGGGCCCGTCGGCGAAGCTGCCGGACCAGCCGCGGCAGCACCGGGTTCTTCATCCGGGCGAGCAGCGCCGGCAGCCCGAAGGTCACTTCGGCCAACTTGCCGGTGCTGGTGGACAGCAGTGCCACCCCCACCACCCGCTCGCCGAACAACTCCGGGTGCGCCTCGGCCAGCCCCAGGATCGTCATGCCGCCCATCGAGTGACCGACGAGCACCACCGGCCGGGTCGGCCCGGTCCTGGACAGCTCGGTCAGCACCCGGAACAGGTCATGGCTGAGCTGGTCGATCGTGCACGCCGCCTGGTCAGACCGGCCGGACCGGCCGTGCCCGCGCTGGTCGTAGCAGACCATCCGCAGCGCCGGCCGGACCATGTCGGCGAGCCCGCGCAACTGGTAGTGCCAGCAGCCCAAGGACAGGCAGTAGCCGTGTACGAACAGCACGGTCAGCGGCGCGTCCAGCGGCCCGAACTCGGCCAGATACAGCGGGATGCCGTCGTCGGCCACCACGGTCCGATCACGGTCTGGCACCAAGCGGCCGAACGGCTGCTCCGCCTCGGGGTCCTCGGCCCGCCGGAGCCGGCCGACGGCGTACCGCTCCGCCGCCAGCCCAGCGGCTGCGGTCGCCGCGCCCAGCCCGGTGAGGCCGCCGATCAACCCGGCTCGCCGGCCCGCGGGACCCACTCGCCGCCGGCCCGCGGGACTCAACTGCTCGCCTCCTGGCTCGCGAGGACTCAACTGCTCGGCGCTCAAGCTGGGCGCCCGGCCGGCGGGTCCGTGGGCGGCCGGCCGCCCACGTAGCTGCGCGGTACCCGGAGGCCGACCCGGCTGACGATCTCGTAGCTGATCGTGCCAACCGCTTCGGCCCAGTCCTGCGCGCTAGGCTCACCCTGCTGGCCGGGTCCGAACAAGACGACCTCCTCGCCGGCCACGACCGGATCATCGCCGACATCCAGTACGAACTGGTCCATGCAGACCCGGCCGGCAATCTTCCGTCGGCGACCGGCCAGCCACACCTCGGCAGTATTTCCGGCACTGCGCGGCACCCCGTCGGCGTAGCCCAGCGGCACCAGCGCCAGCCCAGTCTCCCGCTCGGTCCGGTACGCATGTCCGTACGACACGCCGCTGCCGGCCGGGACCCGCTTGGCCAATGCGATGTGGCTACGCAGTGTCATCGCCGGCTGCAGCCCGAACGGCTCCGGCGGCACGGGGGTCAGCCCGTACACCGCCAGCCCGGGCCGGACCAGGTCGAAGTGCGCCGCCGGCAGGGTTAACGTGGCCGCGGAGTTGGCCAGGTGCCGGAGCTGCGGTACCACCCCGAGGTCCTTGGCCACCTCAAGGGCGGCGTGGAAGGCGTCGAGCTGCCGGACGTTGGTCGGATGGTCAGGCACGTCGGCATAGCTGAAATGGCTCCAGATGCCGACGATCTCCAGCTCGTCCCGGCCAGCGGCGGCACTGACCAGCTCGGCCCAGTCGGCCGCGGTGGCACCGGACCGGCCCAGGCCGGTGTCGATCTTCAGGTGAATCCGGGCGGTAGCGCCAGCGGACCGGGCAGCCGCCACGATCTCGGCCACCGCCCACGGCGCGGCGGCCGACAGGTCGATGCCGGCAGCCACCGCGGTGGACAGGTCCTCCCCCGGCACCACCAGCCAGGCCAGCACCGGGACGGTGATCCCAGCCGCGCGCAGCGCTAGCGCCTCCTCGCAGTACGCGACACCCAGCCAGCTCGCCCCGCCGGCCAGCGCGGCCCGGGCGGACGGCAGTAGGCCATGCCCGTAGCCGTCCGCCTTGACCACGGCCATCAGCTCGGCCGCGGTGCCGGCGCGCAGCGTCCGCACGTTGTGCTGGATGGCATTCAGGTCGATGCGCGCCTCGGTGCGGAGCATCTGCCGAGTGTCTCAGAAGCTGGCTTCCCGCATCGTGCGATACGCCTCGGGTACCGCAGCCAGGACGTCGGCGGCGGTGGGCACGCCGCGCCGGGCGGCTAGCTGACCGGCCATTCCGTGCAGGTACGTGCCGACCGTGGCGGTCAGCGCCGGGTCCAGCGGCAGCATGCTGCGGCCGCTGCCGGCGGCGCCGGCGAGCAGCGCACCGATCATCCCGGACAGCACGTCGCCGCTGCCCGCGGTGGCCAGCCACGGCACGCTGTCGCGGTCGACGTACGCCGTACCATCCGGCGCCGCGACCAGGGTGGCGGCACCCTTGAGCAGCACCACGCAGCCGAGCCCGGCAGCCGCCCGGCGGACCGCAGCCAGCCGGTCCGTGCCCGGCTCGAACCCGGCGATCCGGGCGAACTCCCGGTCGTGCGGGGTGAGGACGGTCGGCGCGGCCCGGTCCCGGAGCAGCGCCGGCCGGCGGGCCAGCATGGTGATGCCGTCGGCGTCGATGAGCACCGGTACGTCGGTGCCGAGTACCTCGGTGAGCACCCGCTCGGCCGCCTCGTCGGTGCCGCTGCCCGGCCCGTACACCCAGGCCTGCACCCGGCCGGCATGCGACGGTGGCCCGTCGGCCACGATCACCTCGGGGTAGCGTGACCGGACCAGGTCGGCCGCGGCGCCGACGTAGCGCACCATCCCGGCCGGCCCGCGAGTCGCCGCGCCGACCGCGAGCAGCGCAGCGCCGGGGTAGCCGGCCGAGCCGGCCGCCACCCCGACCACGCCGCGGGTGTACTTGTCGTCGGTCGGCCCGGGCCAGCCGATCAGGCCGGGCAGGTCGGCCGGCTGCAGCATCTGCAGCCGAGGCGCCGGCAGGCACCCGGCCAGCCCGATGTCGACCAGCTCGACCCGGCCGGCGGCGACCGCGCCGGGGCCGATCAGCAGGCCCGGCTTGCGGCAGCCAAAGGTGACGGTGACGTCGGCCTCGAAGGCCGCACCCGGCACGTCACCGGTGTCAGCGTCCACTCCGGACGGTACGTCGACCGCAACCCGGACCGCGCCGCTGTGCCGGGCCGCAGTGGCCAGCGCGGCGGCGTCCGGCCGCAGCCCGCCGCGGCCGCCGATCCCGACGATGCCGTCCAGCACCAGGTCGGCCCGGTCGATGGCAGCACCAATGTCGGCGCTGGTGGCCCGGCCACCGGCCGGCAACACCTGGCCGTAGGCGGCCCGCAGCGCGGCGAGCCCGCCGGCGTGGGCGCGGTCCGGGGCGAGCAGCACCGCGGTCACCTGGGCACCGCGGCGGGCCAGCAACGCCCCGGCATGCAGCGCGTCTCCGCCGTTGTTGCCGGCGCCGACCAGCAGCACCACCCGGGCGCCGTACACCCGGCGTACCAACCGTCCACAGTAGACAGCCAGGCCGTGGGCGGCGCGCAACATCAGCGCTCCCTCGGGCAGCCGGGCCAGCAGCGCCTCCTCGGCCACGCGCACCTCGGCCACCGGCCACGCACCGTTCATCCTTGGCCGCCCACCACGTCGATCCATGTCGATCCGTACTCGACGATCACAGCAAACAGCGTCGCACACCCCGCCCCGACTGCTTGCTGCTGCGGGTCCGCGACTCGATCACAGCGGGCCTGAGATGAACTTCCGGCTCTGCTTTTACCGGCGTAACCAGGGAGTCGGCGAACATTATCGTCGACCAGACCGCGCGGGTGGATCGGGTCACCGAGACGCTGACCACGGTCGGGGCCACCGTGACTGGGTTCAGTTTCGAGGGGGGAGGGCGGCACCACGTGGCGAGCCTGAACGTCGAGCGCGGCGCTGCGCTGATCCGGCGGCGGCTAGCCGACAGCATCGACAGCCAGCAGCACATGGTCGAATCGCCCTGCATCGAGCAGGCCGCCCAGGTGGCCGCCCAGATCGTCGAGGCGCTGTCGGCCGGCGGCAAAGTAATCTTCTTCGGAAACGGCGGGTCCGCAATGGACGCCGGTCACCTGGCCGCCGAACTGCTCGGCCGGCCTGGGTACCCGGTTGCAGCCACTGACCCTAACCACGCCCAAGCCGCTGCTGCCGGTGGCCGGCGTACCGTTCCTGGCCCATCCGTTGTCCCGGCTGGCCGAGGCTGGGATCCGGCACGTCGTGCTGGCCACCTCCTACCGGGCCGAGCTGTTCACTGAGCGCTTCGCCAACGGCGCCGGGCTCGGCCTGGAGGTGGACTACCTGACCGAGGATCAGCCCCTGGGCACCGGCGGCGGCATCCGCAACGCGCTGGGCCGGGTCCGCGGGGACACGGTGCTGGTGCTGAACGGCGACTTGCTCTGCGGGCTGGACTTCGGCCAACTGATAGCCGCGCATCAGGTGGCCGGCGCGGATGCGACCCTGTTCCTCATCCGAGTGGCCGACCCGCGGGCGTACGGCTGCGTCGAGGTCGGCTTGGCCGGCCGGGTGCTCAGCTTCTGCGAGAAGTCGCCGCAGCCGGCGTCGGACCTGGTCAACGGTGGCTGTTACGTGTTCCGCCGGGAGGTCCTAGATCGCATCCCTGCCGGACGAGTGGTGTCGGTAGAGCGCGAGGTATTCCCGAAGCTCATCGCCGAGGGGGGCATGATTATTGGGCACGTTGCAGCGCCGTACTGGCGAGACATGGGTACGCCAGCGGACTTCGTGGCCGGCAGTGCCGACCTGGTCCGCGGCACAGCGCCGACCGCGGCGTTGCCGGGGCGGCCAGCGGAGTCCCTGGTACTGCCGGGTGCCAGCGTCGCGGCGGATGCAGTGTTGACCGGCGGCACGGTGGTCGGCACCGGCGCCGTGGTCGGCACCGGTGCGCACCTGGATGGCGCGGTGCTATTCGACCGGGCCCGGGTGGCTTGCACCCCCGGGTCACCTCGGTATAATCCACCACCCGGCGTTGCCCGGCCCCGATGTCAAGGTAGGCGTAATCCTGCAGGGCCGGCAGGTCACTGCGGTCGGGTGGCCGGAAGGTCAGCCTGGACAGCGAGATGAGCGGCTCTGGCTGGCTGGCGACGGCAGTCTCGGCGGGCCGACCGGCCAACCGCTGGACCAGCGATGACAAACCGTCCTCGAATTCGCCACCGAGCACCGTGTCTGCGCCGAGTTTTCGCAGAAAGTCCTCGTTGACCCGGCGCGTACAGGCCGTAGAAGCACAGATGCGCAGCCGGGTTCAGCGCTTTCACCCAAGGCACCAAGCGGATCGCCAATCGGGTGGCCGTATGCATCGGAATGTAAAACCGATCAGGTCCGCCTGCCGTATCACATCCTCGTCAGGATCCTGGACGGCAAGATCCAGACAGGTCACGTTTGCCCCGAGGTCGCGCAGCCAGGCCGCCGGCGAGCCCAGGCCGAATGGCTGGTGGCCCAACTCGTAGGTGGATATCAGGACAGTCGCGGGAAGGCTACTCGGCTCCGCGGTCCAAGCGCGCTCCTCGCCGTCGGACAGATGGTGGGTGCGGGCTGGGCCGACCCCGGACGCCGCAGATCCACGGACCATCGCATCCTCCATGACGTTGACTCGCCCTTCAAGGATAGCGACGCCGGACGACGTTCAGCACGCCGAGCGCCTGAGGCGGCGCGTGGTGGCGTACGGCCGGATGTGCGCATTACCTTTCCGCTGCGATCACGATGGTGTGGATGGGTCGGGTTGCTTACTGGTTTGTGCTGGGGCTGCGGCGGGGGTGGGACAGGTGCACCAGGACAAGCCGAGGTACCCGCGGGGGATGCCCAAGCCGTGGGCGATCCGGGAGAGTACGTCATAAACGATCACCTTTCGGCCGTGGATGATCGCGGAGACTTCCGGTTGCGACTGGCCAGTCATCGCCGCGATGCGTTGCTGGCTGAAGCCCCTCCTTTGGAGTAGCCGGTAGACGGTGGTAGCCGGTCTCCTCGACCAGCTCCTGACGCGCAGTCTGCTCCGGTACCTCCCCGTCCTCAATCAGGCCCATAGGCAGCTCCAACCCCACGAGCCGGTGATGAAACGGTGCCGCCACATCAGCAGCACCCAGTCACGTTGGTTGACCAATACCACCGCGGCGAGCGACCGAAGGCGAACCACGTGGTACTCCCAGCGCCGACCGCGACAGCGCCCGTGAGGCTGGCCAGTCGCTGCACGACCAGTCCGACGACCGGCCCCGGCACGTCCGGCTGACATCGACCACGACCAAGCCGAGCACTCCGGATGAACGCGCTGCACATACACCAAGTACCTTGGCGTGACGTTCCGCACGGTCGCTGACTGGGGAAGCGCGCGGCGTAGATATCTGTCCACGACCGGACACCGGCACGGGCATCTGGCCGTGCCTGCGATGACCACCGACCGTAGACAACGTTCGAGGTGGGAGACTTACTCTCATGATGGAACTCGACGGCCGGCCGATAACACCTGACGAACTCGGCGGCCTGGCGCTTTACAACTATGGGCACTTCACCTCGATGAAGGTCGAAGACCTACGAGTCCGCGGGCTCTCTTTTCATCTGGAAAGGCTTGTTCGGGACTGCCGAACTCTTTTTGCCGCCGACCTTGATCCGGAAAGTGTTCGCAACCTTGTTCGGCGTGCCGCAGAGTCCGTTGCATCCCCCGTTATTGTAAGAGTCACAGTGTTTGATCCTGATCTGAACTTTGGGTGTCCGGGAGGCCAGGCAGAACCGCACGTTCTGGTCTCGGTCCGACCGGCCGCTACCGTGGCTCTTCCGCCGCTGCGGCTGCAGTCCGTGTGTTATCGACGCGATCTGCCGACGGTTAAGCACGTTGGTTTGTTTAAAACTACGTATCACCGGCGAGCCGCCCAGCTTGACGGTTTCGATGATGCCTTGTTCACAGATGTCAACTCGTGCGTCTCAGAAGGGGCGACCTGGAACATCGGGCTCTTCGACGGGAGCCGCGTGATCTGGCCGGAGTCGGACGTGCTTGCGGGCGTGACGATGCGTCTCCTGAAGGACGTCATTCGGAAGATGAAGGTGGCCTCGGCCACCGCCGCTGTCAATATTTCTCAGTTGTCCGAGATACAAGCCGTGTTCGCCACGAACGCTGCCGTCGGCGTGCGGCCGATCCGGTCAATCGACGATGTTGAACTGTCCGACGACTTGCCGATTATCAAGGCTTTGCAGGAGAGTTATACAGCCATGCCAGGAGAACTGTTGTGAAAAAGCGATACTGGTGGGTCAGCGACCTTAATGGCGAAGTTCTGCGTTGTTGCGTGTAGCACAACCGCGACTGCGTCGACGGATCCGTTGCTCCGAAAACATGCAAACATCTGTCCATCAGGAGACTGGTATTAGGGCAGTCACCAAGCTGCCGGCGAGTGGCGCTAGGATGCCGAATGTAGCGGCGAGGACGCTGCCCGCGCTCGATCGTGCAGTCAACAAGGTGTCGAAGTCGCTGCGGGCCTGATACCAGTCGTGCGGTGGCAGCCCATCCTTGGGAACTGGGTAGAGCTGGTCTCGCAGGTCAATGACACGCTCCTGCCAGCCAACATATGCTGGCACAAAGATCAGCGCGATTAGCACCGTAGGGAAACCACCGAAGGTGAGGATGCTGACGACGGGGACATCCTTAGCCGATGCACCGTTGGCTATTAAGGCGCTACGCAATGCCCCCGCGGTGAGTACCGCGCCGGAAATTACTACAGCGAAACCGACCAAAGACCGTTGCAGCGCTGCCCGTAGCCACAACAACTCGACGACGACTCGGCCGGCCATCTCCGCAGCTACCTCGATAGGCGTTTCCCGTTCCAGCGTGGACATTCGCATCTGCACGAGCAAGACCCCAACAAAAGAAGGCAGGATGAAATCCCGACTGCGACTATGCCGACAATCATGCGTTCGATTAACAACCAGAGAGGGGGGTATCCACTGCGGAGAACTAGCGCTTTCGGCCCAAATATCACGAGCAAGCCAACCGCCAGCCAAGCAGCCAGTGCTCGGATGGTTGCGCGTGGTCCTGTCATCTGCCTGAGAGTACGGAAGGTCGGCCACGTAACAATTCCTACAGTCGCCGCAGCAGCCATCTCTACGGCGAATACCCAAGTCCAGACATCGAACTCTGGCCGATCCGCAAAACGTCGGCTTGCCGCCGTATGTCCGGACCCGAGCCGCACCAGCAGTACGCTTGCTCCGGCCACTGCGAGCGCCGCAAGGAGTGTCACTCGACCTGAACCCGAGGGCGGCGTGGTTGCACGTTCTGTCTCGCCGGTCTGCATCAGACTACAGTGCCCCACCGCCCTTCCGGCGACAACAGGAACCAACCTGAACTCCTGGATGGGCCGTTCGAGCTAGGCAACTCAGGCATGCCGTACCTGACTTGACGATGTCAAGCGGGCGCCGAAGAAGGGCCTCGGACTTTCACCGAGTTGGGTGTTCGGCTACCTCAAGGTGACGCGATGATGATCCTCCAGTGGTCGTCCGCGCGACGAACTCATGCTGCCCCAACCAGCGGCGGTTGGCGTTGGAGCCGTCACCATCGCTCGCTGCTGTCCGCCCGCGAAGGTGCCGGCACAGCCTCGGGTGAGCCCCGACCGCTGCGGCTTTGGGCTGTACGGCGGCGAGTAGGCTCGGCACGGCATCCGATGACGTGGCCTGGACCCCGTTCCTCCGCACGCTGGTGCACGGCTAGCGCGTCGGTTGGGACGAGCGGCTCGCGAGTCCGAGCGGCAGACCGGCTCGGTCACTCCGCCGTCGGCTCCGGCCGATCTCGGCGGGTGAGTGAGCCGACCGGTGGGCTCGGTGTCGCTTCGGTCGGGACGGGTAGTGGCCAGCGGTGGTCGCTGCCCGGGTGGTCGTACCAGACGTACTGCTCGGTGGGAGTGGCGGTGATGCCGAACCGGTCGAAGTTGGGCCGGCCGGCGTCCTGCCAGAACGAATATGCCTCCTCGACTCGCTCCCACAGCCGGCGCGGGCCGTACTGGGTGACCGGGTAGCCGTGGTTGGTACGGGTGCCGCGGGCCGAGACGCGCGAACCATCCGACGCGGCCAGGCTGATGCCGGCCTCGCCGGCCTCGGTGCCCCCACTGAGGGTCACATCGGGAAGCTGCCACTGCACAACGCAGCCGACCAGCCAGTCTGACTGCAGCAGCGCCGGATCAACCTCGGTGACCGACTCCACTGGGTCGTCGTCGTACCAGATCGGCTGCTGGGTCGCCGGCGGCTGCGCGGTGTGCCGCAGCGCCATGAAGGAGGCCCACGAGGGCAGGAACCGTCCGGCGGCCGCTCCGTCGGCGTCCACGGTCAGCCGGACTACGGTCCCGCCGATTGTGCCGCGTACATCAGTCATGATCATCCCGCCGGGTGCCGTCTGCTCGATCCAGGCCGGCGGGATAGCCGGTACCGAGCAGGTAGCGAGGATTCGGTCGTACGGGGCGCCAGGCGGGTAGCCCCCCGCCCCGTCCACCGCGGCCAGACTCGGAGCGTAACCGTTGGCGGCCAGCCGCTCGCGGGCCAACTCGACCAGCTCCGGGTCGATGTCCAGGCTGGTCACCTGCGCGCTACCCAGCCGCTCGCACAGCAGCGCGGCGTTGTATCCAGAGCCGGTGCCGATCTCCAGCACCCGGCAGCCGTCGGTCACCTCCAAGGCCTCCAGCATCGTCAACAGCAGCGAGGGCAGGGTGGAGGAACTGGTGTACACCGGGTAGGCACCAGGCCGAAACACCCGATCCAGCGGCACGTGCACCACCTTGGTGATCAACGTGGTATTGCTGTACACCGCCGCCAGCCACTCGCCGCGCCGCTGCGGGTCGATCGACAGGACGCACCGCTCACCGAGTTCGGGGTAGTAGCAGGGCACGTAGGGGTGCCGCCAGGTCCGTTCGAACACCTCCCGCCACTGCCGGGTACGCAACGCCCCGTCAGCGACGAACCCCTCGGCCAGGTCCCGCAGCCGGGCCCTCGCCCACTTCTGTTCCTCGGGGTTCAGGTCGGTGGGGTAGGTCATGATGGGGGTGTTCCGTTCATGAGCAGGTCGGCTAGCGCAGCGGTGATCGGCAGGTCGAGCGCCTCCTCCAACCAGCCGTACTGACCGAACGGGTTACATTCCAACATGACCCATTCACCGTCCGGGGTCACCGCGAAGTCGAAGGCGCCAAACGACAGCCCGAATGCCTTGAGGAACCTCAGCATCCCGGCGATCACCGACTCCGGCGGCTCGACGATGGCATAGTCGAGGCTGCCGTAGTCCGCCCGGAAGTCCACCCGGGCCGCGTCGGAGCCAGCGTGGATCGCCGCCCCAAACACCCGGTCGCCCACCACGGTGACCCGCGCCTCCCACGCCTTGGTCAGGAACTCTTGGAACAGGTGCGCTGTGGTGTCCACCCCGGTCAGGTCGTCCAGCTCGGGGGGTTCGATCCGCCGGGTGTAGGCCATCTGCAGCCGACCCGACTCCACCAGCAGCGCGGCGGCGAGCGTCTTGCTGGCCAGTGCGCCGCCGATGTCCCGCGCAAAGTCCCGTACGCCGGCTGGCCTGTTGGTCACCAACGAGTCCGGCACGCGAAGCCCGCAGCGGCGGGCGACGTGGAGCTGACGTGGCTTGAGGGCGTCGGACTCACGCGAAGGATAGTTAACCCATAGCACGTCCAAGCTGGACAGCACCCCATCTAGCCCGCAGCGCGCCTCGGCGGCGGCGTGCCGCCACTCCGGCCCAGACATGCCCTCCGGGAACTCGAAGTGGGTAGGGTGGCGGTACCACACCGCACGGATCTCGCTTAGCCGCACCTCACGTCGCTCAGTCGCCAACACCCCATCCCAGCCGTCCTCGCCGAGTCGCGCATTCAAGTCCAGCGCACGCGGGAAAGCGGCCAGGTCGGTCCGAAAGACCGGCACCCCGCGCTCGCCGAGCGTCTCAACCAGCCGGTCCGCCTGGGAGTCAAGGTCCCGCGCGAGGACCAAGACGGTCATCTCACGTCCTTTGGTAGTCCGGGCTGCCAACCTCCTCTGGGGGAGGCGGATCCCGCGGGTCTCCGTCGGGGCCGCCGGACGTCGTAGCGCCCGGCGTAGCGCCGGGTTTGGTGTGCTTGAGCAGTGGCACCAACGAACCATCCTCGTCGTACACCAGAGCGATCTGCCGCTCATGGCAGTACGTGTAGCGCCAGGTCGGCGGGGTGTCCAGCCGGGCGCCGGCCACCACGTGATGCAGCGAAAACGGTCGAGTCGTCGGACCGCTCGGCCCCTCCTGGCAGTCATCCATAACCCCACGCGGCGGGCCGAGCGGGAACCGGTCACCAGGGCTGAACAACGGGTCGCGCCACAAGGGCGTGCGGTTCTCGGACATTAGTTTCGCTGCTCTCTTCACTGCGGACAGGTTGACCAGGGACCGGCACGCGACCACCTTGTGACAGGCCGACGCAGCAGAACATCGTGACTCTACGACATCAGCATGCACCCCATCGGCGCTGACGGGCTACTACTGCCTCATATCACTCGGGCTGGTCGAGTTCGTCATTCCGTGTTGGGTCTTACGGTAGAGCAACGCAAGGGAGGAATCCGGGGAGCGACGAACCCACGCCCACCGAGGAGAAGACGAGGGCTGCCGTCCGCTTCTGTTCGAGCAGGGACTGCTGAAGCGGATCAAACGGACCGGCTGGTCGCATGTCGGCGTGAGCGACCCGGAAAGCATCGCCGAGCACGCCTACCGCACGGCGATCATCGGGGTGTACCTGGCCCGCATGTACACGGCATGCCCACCGGACGCCGAATTCATCCAGTCCACCGTAGACAGCTACGAGACACAAGCGCCAAGGCGCTGGCCGAGGCGGCACTGTCGATGTCCTCTCCGGAGTGGTGGACCTCCTCCTACCTGACCCGGCAACGCTGACGCACAGGAAACTGCTGGGCGGCAGGCAGCCGGAACACGGGTCCGAGCTACTCTACGGTCACCGACTTGGCCAGGTTTCGGGGCTTGTCCACGTCGTAACCGCAGGCCAGTACGATCTCCGGGGCCAGCACCTGCAGCGGCACCGTGCTGACCAGCGGCGCGTACAGCGTCGGTGTCCACGGCACCTCGATCAAGTGATGAGCGTACGGCCGGGTGTACGCATTACCTTCCTCCGCGATCACGATCGTGCGCGCGCCGCGGGCCGGATCTCAGCAATGTTGGACAACACCTTGTGCAAGCACCCTGGCCAGCGCATGGAACTCGGCTGCCATCTCGGCCTCCCTTCGTGCCGCGGACCGCGCCGGACCCAGCCCCCGGGAGTCGATGGCGTTCACCGGCGCCCCCCAGGGGCCGGGGGTCTTGGGGGCGTGGTCTGGGTGCCTGCCGCCCGTGCCGCTGCCGGGCCGGGTGCGGTGGGGGACCACGCCGCGGCCAGGATCAAGGCGGCGGCGACCGCCGGTGCGTCGGGAAGCCGGTGACGCGGTGGGACCAGCCAGCGGTCCCGGCCGCACGGCCCACGGTCGGAAGGCGGCGCGGGCACCCAACAGCCGCCGGCCAACCGGGTCAGGCCGAGCCCGGCCGGCACCGGCAAGGGCCGGCTGGCCCGGTCCGAGGCAGCGAAGAAGTGCCACTGCCCGGTTGGGGTGAGCGCCACCGGGGCAAGTGGAGCGACTCCGGCGTCCATCAGCTCCAGGGTGCGGGAGCCAACATGCGCAGGGACAGCCCACACCTCAAAGGCATCCCCGCAACACAGCACGATGTTCGGCAGCGGTCGATGCTGGCGGTCCCACCAAAATGCCGCTACCTCAGGAGTGGTGACATGCTGCTCAGGCCAGTCCGGGCTCAGCGGGTGCGCCGCCGGGGCAGCACAGTCCACTGACCCACAAAAACACTCCACAGACGGCCCACCGCCTAGCAACGCCCGCGCCCGATCCC